>Ga0207422_1002377_pt1 | contig 25243 bp, 24 predicted proteins | sample MarCyaLeptolynsp_FD_187757 | JGI IMG/M metagenome (GOLD analysis project Ga0207422, IMG submission 187757) | Marine cyanobacterial communities from Panama - species 1 Leptolyngbya sp. (SPAdes) | ecosystem: Environmental > Aquatic > Marine > Unclassified | place: Panama: Panama City | collected... | reverse complement strand
TCCCTCAACAATCCAACTCAACCCCCGGGTCAGCGGAACGAAGCGAAGAGGGAGCGAACGGGAAAGGAGCGAGTGTCACATATGTCCCGTGAACGTTTTGTCACATATGTTTGGTTGCTTGACACTAAAGCCCGCGCCACAAAGAGGGCTGGTTGATTTTTTTCACAGCCCCTCAGGGGGTGTGAAGAATTTGATTGGGCGGTCGTGGATGGATCGTCGAGGTCTTCGTAGCTCTTGCCCTTGCCGGACTGGCGAAGGGCGCCGTGCGCAAGACGGGCGTCAAGCTGAATGACGGAGACGGATGTAGGTAACGGAATCTAAGAATCCTACTTGCGAGGCCATGTCGCAGCGGGCGAGGCTTCACGTGCGACCGTGGTCACGGGCTCACGCCCGCGGCGCAGTTGTTCGTTGGCAGTCGATAGTGGGAAAGGCTAGCGAGTCAGAGGGCGGCGCGGTCGGTCCAGTCTTCGAACCAGGCTTCGAGTTCGTCGCGGCGGCGGCGGACGTCTTCCCCGGGGCTGAAGGGTAGTTGGGCTTTGAAGAGGCCTCGTTTCTCGGCCAGGAACTTGAGGGCCCAGGGATAGGGGAAGCGCTCGAGCTGGTCGAGGACTTCAGTGAAGAGGTCGACTGCGGGTTGGAAGTCGTCCGATTCCGGATCGGCTCTGAAGAGGCGGACGGACATTTCCGGCAAGACGCCGGCGGGGCCGGAGATGACGGCGTGGATGAGCTTGCGGCGGAGGCCTTCGGCGTAGGCGCGATCGTGGCCGAGGATGCGGACGGCGTCGGGCTGTTTCTCGGCGAGAAGCTCGATTGAGGCGAGACTGCCGCTTGAGTCTTTGACGCCGATGAGGTTGGGGACGCTTTCGACCAGACGCAGGATCGTTTCGGGCTCGATGGGCGAGCAGAAGGCGGCGAGGTTGTAGATGAGGATGGGGCCCTTGATGCGCTTGGCGGCTTCGCGGTAGAAGTCCTCGAGTTCGGTCTGGCCGTAGCGGTAGAAGTGCGGCGGGGGGAGTAAGAGCGCGTCGACGCCGAGAGCGAGCGCGTGTTCGGCGATCTCGACCGAGTCCGCGAGTCGCCCGGCGCCGTTGCAGGCGATGACGGCGCCTCGCCCGGAGACGTGGGCCGAGACCTGCTGGAGCATCATGGTCCGTTGGTCGACGGAGAGGTCGGCGTATTCGCCGGTGCCGCCGGCGACGACGACGCCGGTTGCGCCCGAAGAGAAGAGCAGATCGAGGTTGCGCTCGACGCCCTCGGAATCGACGGCGCCGTTCGGCTTGCGGGCGGTCAGCAGGGCGGCGACGACGCCCTGGAATGCGGGTTGCGACATGGGTCAGATTGGGACTCTCAATTGTCCCGGGCGTCCGGGCGCGCGCGCAACTCGCGATATGCTGGTGCGGATGAGCGCCCGCCGCATTACTCCTGAAGACGCGTCGATGCGATTGACCGTGCCGGAGTGCGAGCACGGGATCGGCGACGTGATCGTCGCGCCGGACTCGGATGCGCTGATCGAGGGGGTTCGGATCGAAGAAGGCAAGGTCTGGCCGGACGACCGGGGCTACTTTCTGGAGATCGCGAGGATGGGCGCGGGGTTGGCCGGGGAGCTGGACGCGGGGGCCGTGCAGACGTCTGCGGCGCTGAGTTATCCGGCGACGATCAAGGCGTTCCACTACCACCTGGAACAGACGGACTATTGGTCGCCCGTGGCGGGCATGTTTCAGGTTGCATTGGTCGATTTTCGCGAAAATTCGCCGACGTTCGGCCGCAAGAATACGCTGTACGTCGGGGGGCTGAGACCGTGGCGGCTGTGGATTCCGCCGGGCGTGGGACACGGCTACAAAGTGATTGGGGAACAGCCTGGGGTGCTGGTGTATCTCACCAGCAATCACTACAACCCGGCGGACGAGGGACGCATCCCTTACAATGAACCGGGTATCGATTATGACTGGGAATTGCAGCATAAATAGCGCTGCGCTTTCCGGCGAAATTCATAGCTTGGCGCGACGAACGGAGAGATGGTGATGGTCCGTATTCCCCTTGTCCTTCTATTGGCGGCGGCCACGGCCGGAGCGCAAGAGATCTCGGTGCGGGCGGCGCAGGACGCCGGAATGGCGAACCGCATCGACCTGCGCGTTTTGGTGGACGCGGAGGTCGACTTCCTGATTCAGGGTGCGCGCATCCGGTATGACTCCAAGGGCTCGAAGGCGCCGACGAACGTGGGGTCGGAGTACGCGGCCTCCTTGCCGATGGGACCGGTGGAGAACCTGCGCGTGAGGAAGCTGGACGGGCGCGGGGACGTGGTTCTAGCGGAAGAGCCTAGCGCGCGGAACAACTGGACGTTGACGGTGCGCATCTACGACCGTAAAGGAGGCGAGGACCGGTACCATGCGCGGATCACTTGGGACGACGTGGCGGCGCCGACGGCGCCGGTCGCCCCGGGACGGTCGCGCGGACGAACGCCGGCGCCGCAACAGCCGCCCTCGACGGTCATCAGCGAGTTGAGCGCGGCGGCCGACGGACGCGGGACGTTGGTCGCAGGCGGACAGCGCAGAAACGTCGACGAGGCGCAGATCACGCTTTCGCGGGATAAGACTTGGATCGCCTCGTTTCCGAGCGCGAACAACGCGCGCTTCCGCGGGACGTGGGAGCAGGCCGACGCGGGCGCGGTGAGCCTGAAGGTGACGGACGCATTGGGCGCGACGGGCGCGACGGGCGCCGGGGCGGTGTGGATCGCCGACGGGCGGGCGACGCATATCGGCATGGAGGGGACGGTCCCGGGCCGCGGGGCGTTCAGCGTGAAGTTCGATCAGGCGGGCGATTATCGGGACTTTGTGGACCCGAACCGTTCGAAGTCCGAGGCGGGCGGCGACGTTGCGGTCGCCGGTAAAGGGCGCGGGCAACGGCCGACGCGACCGACGCCGGCGGGCGGGTTCGGCTCGTATGAGAGCACGGAGATCGTGGCGCCGAAGCCTCCGACGCGTCGGGCGGCGCCTCCGCGGGCCGCGCCTCAGCCGAGCGGAAACCGTCGGAATCGAGGCGTTCGAGAGCTGGTGGTGACGCTGGACGGAAACGGGTTTATCGAGCCGGAGCGGTTTGAAGACGATGCGCTGCAGCAAGTGTTCGTGCGGCTGCGGGAAGGCGGCGAGGCGCGGTTCGAGTTTGACGGCGATCAGACGTGGACGGTCCAGGGGCGCTGGTCGCAGCCGGAGACGGGACGAATCGCGGTGACGATCGAAAGCGTGAACAGCTCGGCGGCTCAGGGGCAGGGTTCGGTTTGGCTGAACGGGAATTCGGTCGAGCGGATCGAGATGGAAGGGACTTCGCGGCGGACGGGGGCGGTTGAGATTCGGATGTTTGTTCGGTAGAGGTCTGATGTAGAGCTGGGACGTGGGAGCGTTGCGGGTTGGGATGGGCTTACGAAATGCCGCCCGCCCAGGCTGAACAACGGGCTCTTGCTTCGCAAGTCGCCTTGGGACCCGCTCCATCAGGGCTGTGAGAAATTCGAACCGGCCGGTCGTGAATGGATCGTCGAGGTCCTCGTAGCTCTTGCCCTTACGGGATTGGCGAAGGGCGCCGTGCGCGAGACGGGGGCAAGGGGAATGGCGGAAACGGATGTAAGGTAACGGAATCTAAGAGTCTTACTTGCGAGGCAATGTCGCAGCGGGCGAGGCTTCACGCGCGACCGTGGTCACGGGCTCACGCCCGCGGCACTGTTGTTCGTTCTCCGGCGGTCGTGGGGAATTGGATGGTCGTTGTATTTTCTTAGAGCCCATTACTGTCGCGGCTCCGCTGGATCTGGGCAAGGTTGGATGGGGCTTTGGGGTGAGGTTTGGCGAAGCCTGGGTAGGGTGATCGCCGTGGGCGAGGCTTCACGCGCGACCGTGGTCACGGGGAGTTGGATGGTTGGGATTCGCTAGGGTCAGGATATGGGTCGCCAGACGCTAGATGCGGGTCGTCTTGGTGCCGAGTACTCCGATGGTTGGTGGGGAGCGGTCCATCGGCTTTATGACGAGTGCTTTCCTGGGCTGACGGCGGGTATTGCGACGGCGGAGTCGATCGGCGTTCGTTGGCGGGACGTGACGACGCCTTTCACTTTGTTGGACGACGGCCGGGCGGTGTCGCACTGCGGGGTTCTGGATCTGCCGATGCGGCTGGGCGGCGAGACGGTCCGTGTGGCGGGGGTGCATGCGGTCTCGACGGCGCCGGACCGGCGGGGCGAGGGGCTGAGTCGGATCGTGCTGGCGGAGGCTTTGGCTTGGATCGACGAGCGCTTCCAGACGGCGAAACTCAATACGGACTTGCAGCGGGTCTACAGCGGGCATGGGTTTCGGGTCGTGCCCACACACCGCTTTCTGACTGCGGGGCGTCCCTCGGCGGCCGTGCGCAAGCGGTTGCTGCAGCCGTCGGAAATCGCGGCTGATGCAAGCTTGTTGGCCAGGCTCTTTCGCGAGCGCGTGCCGCCGTCGGACGCCTGCTCGGGTGCGGATTCGGGCTGGATGGCGACGATGGTCGCGGCGCTCAAGGGGCAGTCGGACTCTACGTTTTGGTTCTTGGAAGACCACGACGCGGCGGTCGCGTTCGAGGCCGAAGAGGGGCGGGTGCTGGTGACGGACGTGATCGCGAGAGAGCTGCCGCCGCTGGAAGTGGTTTTGGGCGCGTCGCCTGAGCCCGAGGCGCCGATCGTGTGGACGTTTTCGCCGGACCGGTTTTGCGCGGAGTTCGAGTCGATTCCGGCGCCGGAGGCGGTGGGGCTGTTTATGGTGCGGGGCGAGTGGCCTGTCGAGGGGGCTTTTGGGATTTCGCCGCTTTGGGAGCACTAGGCGGCGGCGTGGGTGGGTTGGGCTTTTGCGGTCGACTGGGGACAGTCCACACGCGCTGGGCGGCTGCCGTGGTGTTGAAGCCTTGATGTGCCAGTCCCCGCGAGGTGCTTCCGTGGGTGGAGTTGGCTGGAAGATGTGGGTGGGTTGGGTTTTTGCAGTCGACTGGGGACAGTCCACACGCGCTGGGCGGCTGCCGTGGTGTTGAAGCCTTGATGGGACAGTCCCCGCGGGGGGCTTTTGTGGGTGGGGCCGGCTGGAAGATGTGGGTGGGTTGGGCTTTTGCAGTCGACTGGGGACGGTCCACACGCGCTGGGTTGCTTCCGTGGGATTGAGGCCTTGATGGGACAGTCCCCGCGGGGGGCTTTTGTGGGTGGGGCCGGCTGGAAGATGTGGGTGGGTTGGGCTAGCGGCGGGCGGGGCGGGCGCAGACTTCGGCGCCGGCTAGGACGATCATGGCGGCTAGGAAGCCCCACAGGAGGAGCGTGACGGAGATAAAGAAGGGGCCGTACTCGCTGCGTAGGTCGAGCCAGGGCCAGATCCAGGAGTAGGCGAGCTGGCCGAGTTCGATCAGCACGGCGACGACCGCGGCGACGGCCGTCGCTCGCTTGATCGGTACGGGGCCGTTGGGGAGCATCCAGTAGACCAGGATGAAGATCAGCACGAGGAACGGCGTCTCGATGAGCTTGAGTGCGACCAGGATGGCCGCGTCGCGCACGCCGATTCGATTTACGAACAGCTCCACCCAGCTGGTGTTCATCGAGGCGAAGAGCGCCGCCGAGAGCGCCAGTACGCCGCAGACCAACGTGAGCGCGAAGCTCGTCAATTGATTGAGCACGTAGTTGCGGTTGCGCGGGAATCCCCACAGGCGGTTCTGGGCGACTTCCAAGGGCATGAAGATTCCGTTGGAAGCGAGCAGGAGCAAGATGACCGAGACGACTTCGACGCCTGATCCGCGGGCCGAGACGGCGGCGCGCAAGTTGCGCTCGACGAAAGTGACGAGGCCCGGATCCTCGGGGAGGAAGCCGCGCAGTCCGACGTAGATCGCGCGTTCGGCGCCGGACCAACCCAAGAGATTCTCCGAGATCGAGAGGATCAGGAGCATGAAGGGGAAGAAGCCGAACAGAACGTTGCCGGCGATGGCCATAGCGTAGACGTGGCTGTCGAGGCTGAGCCAATAGCGCGCCGTGGGCAGACCGGCGTCGATGACCCCGCCCCAAACACTGGAAGAGCGTTCGTCCTTCTTGGCTTCTTGGGTGAGGGAGAACGACATCTCAGGCGCGCTCCCAAGTCGATCCTTCGGGCGGCGGAGGCGTTACCCCGGGGTGGAAGATCTGGCCCAGGATTTCGACCGTATCGACGAGGCGGGGCCCGGGCCGGTTGAAGAACTGGTTGCCGTCGACGAGGGCCGTGCGCCCTTCGCGAACGGCGCGGAGGTCGCGCCAGTCGGGAATGCGATCGAGTACGTCGAGTTCTCCTCGGGCGCGCTCGACGGAAAAGCCGCAGGGGGCGACGACGATGACGTCGGGGTCGGCGGCGATGAGCTCGGCGGGCTCCATCCACGGCGAGTGTTTGCCGGCTTCGCCGAAGAGATTTTTGCCGCCGGCCGCTTCGACGAGGGTCGGCGTCCAGTTGCCGGCGGCCATGAGCGGGTCGGCCCATTCGATGACGGCCACGGTCGGCTGCTCTCGTCCCTCGATTGCCGTGCGCACGGCTGCGATGCGGCGTACGCAGTCGGCGACCAGGGCTTCGGCCCGGTCTTCGGCGTCTAGGACGCGGCCGAGCGTTCGGAAATCTTCCCAGACGTCTTCGAGTGTGTTGGGAGAAAGGGAGACGATGCGGGCGTCGCAGTCGGTCCATTCGCGGACGGCGGCCTCGACGTCGCGCAGGCTGACGGCGCAGACCTCGCACTGGGCCTGGGTGAGGATGTGCGTCGGGTCGAGTTCGCGCAGTTTGTCGGGGAAGACGTCGTAGATGCCGAGGGCGTCGCGGGCCGGGTCGCGCTCTTCCTTCGCCGCGGCGAGGGTTTTGACTTGGCGGTCGATCTCGGCGCTGGAGGCGCAGGGGTTGAAGCGCGGTTGGGTGACCGCGGGCAAGGCCTTGACCGACAACGGGAAGTCGCACTCGTGCGATCGGCCGACGAGTGCGGACTCGAGGCCGAGCGCGGCGACGACCTCGGTCGCCGAGGAGATGAGGGAAACGATCCGAAATGGCACGGGCAAGGCTACGAGGATCGCATATCGCGCGCGTTCGTCCGTTGGAAGTACGGGGCTGCGGGAAGTACACTCGTACGCGATGCGCTTTGTACTTCTACTCGCCCTCATGCTGACGCTGCCGCTCGATGCGCAGCGGCCCGACTTCCGCGTAAACCTGCGCCAGGGGGTGATGGCGGGGGAAACGACGCCCACATCGGTGATTCTGCAATCGCGGCTGACGGATTCGAATCCGCTCCAGAACCCGGTGTGGGAGGGCGTGCGCGGAATTTCGGGCTGGGCGCGCTTTGAGATTTCGCCGAACGAAGATTTTTCGGCGGCGCGGCTGACCGAGTGGATGGAGGCCGTGCCTGCGCGCGACTTCATCGTCAAGACGCGCGTGACGAACCTGGAGTCGGGGACGCGGTATCACTATCGGCTGCACTACGGGCAGACGAAGGACGATACGCGCGTCTCGGACGCGGCTGCATTTCGGACTTTGGCCGGCGCGGAGGGAGAGGGCGAGTATTCGCTGGCGGTGGTGACGGGCATGAACTATTCGTTCTTCCACTACACGGGGAACGGGCGGTTTCCGCCGTACTCGGGGCCGGACAAGGAGCTGGGCTACCCGACGCTGGCTTCGATCGCGAAGCTTTCGCCGGACTTTTTTGTGGGGACGGGCGATAACGTTTACTACGACCATCCGGGCCATCGCGGGCGTGCGCAGACGCGGCACGAGATGCGCAAGAAGCACCACGAGCAGTACTCGCAGCAACGCTTTCTCGACCTGTTCCGCGGGACGGCGACGTACTGGATGAAGGACGACCACGACCACCGCTTTGACGACTCGGATGCCGTGAACGCGGTGCGGATTCGCCAGCGGAAGCAGGAGACGTACTATCCGCGGACGAACATCTTTGAAGGCGAATCGGGCTCGGGGTTTGCTCCGTCGCACGAGTTGGGTATCGACGTCTTCAAGGAGCAGATGCCGGTCGTCGACCCAACGGACCGCGATCCGGTGACGTACCGCACGCACCGGGTGAGCCGCGATCTGCAGATCTGGTTCGTGGAGGGGCGCGACTATCGTGATCCGCTGGATATGCCGGACAGTCCTACGAAGACGATCTGGGGCGAGGAGCAGAAGGCTTGGTTGAAGCGGACGCTGCTCGACAGCGACGCGACGTTCAAGCTACTGATTTCGCCGACGCCGATGGTGGGGCCGGACGATGCGTCGAAGCGCGACAACCATACGGACTTCAACGGCTATCGGTATGAAGGCGACGAGTTTTTTGAGTGGCTGCAAGCGAACGACGTCTCGACCTCGGAGTTCTTTATCGCTTGCGGCGACCGGCATTGGCAGTATCACGCGGTGCATCCGGCGGGGTACGAGGAGTTCTCTTCGGGCGCGTTGATTGACGAGAATTCGCGTCCGGGGGTGCATCCGGGAGATGCGAACTCGACGGACCCGGAGGGCAAGATTCGCCACGTCTACCAGTACGACGAGCCGACGGGAGGCTTCTTGTTGATCTCGTTGAAAGGGAGCGGGGCCGATGCGACGTTGGCCTTCCGATTCCGCGACGAGAACGGGAAGCTGCTGCACGAAGCGGTGCGCAAGGCCGGGAACTGATCGATGGAAAACCTAGAACTGTACGAGAAACTTGTCGCCGCCTTCCCCGACGTTCAGCGCAAGGGGAAGACGATGCCCTACACGTCGGCGAACGGTCATATGTTCAGCTTCCTGACGAAGGAAGGGCCGCTGGCCCTGCGTCTGCCGAAGGACGAACAGGAGGAGTTCATGGAGAAGTACGGTACCGGTCCGGTCGTGCAGTACGGGGCGGTGATGCGCGGGTACGTTCTTGTCCCCGACGCGCTGCTGGCGAAGACGACGAAGGTGAAGCCCTACTTTGCGAAGAGTCTGGCTTACGTGCTTTCGCTCAAACCGAAACCGACTACGCGCAAGGCCGCGAAGAAGAAGGCGGGCAAGAAGAAAGCCGCGAAGAAAAAGGCGGCCAAGCGCTAGGCGACGAGCCCTACTCCTGCCGTAACGCGGCGGCGGCGTCCAAGCGCGACGCACGACGTGCGGGCAGCCAGCACGCCGCCAGGGTCGTCGCCAGTAGGAAGGCGGACACGGCCGCCATCGTCGCTGCGTCGAACGGCTCCACGCCGACCAAGACCGACTCCAACATGCGCGACGCCGCGTACGCCGCGGGCAGCCCGACGGCCAGCCCGATCACTACCCGACGCAACGCCTGCGAGAGCGCCAGCCGCAGAATCTGACCGGGCGCCGCGCCGAAGGCCAGCCGCACGCCGAACTCTGGAATCCGCCGACGAGCCGAATCCGCCGCCAGCGCAAACACGCCGAGAGCGGCCATGCCCAGGGCGATCACGCCGAACAGCGAGAACGCGCTTCCAAAGACCGTGTAGGCCCAACGGCTCCGCTCCAGCCGCCGGTCGAGCGGCATGACGTCCTGCACGGGGAGATTCGGATCGACCTCGGCCGTCGCCTGGCGGAAAGCCGGACTCAACGCCTCGGGCCCGCCCGGCGAGTGGATCACGAAGTACGAGTGCCCGGTCGGGGATTGCGCGTAGGGGCGGTAGACGACGGCCTGCAGCTCCTCGTTCTCCGGCCCGTTCTGCCGGATGTCGGGGCTCATCCCGACCACGGTCAGCCAAGCCCGATCCTCTTCGTCGCCCACCTTTAGCCGCTTGCCCACGGCGTCCTCGTCGGGCCAATACTTCTCGGCGAAGCGGCGGTTGACGATGGCGACCTGAGGCGCGTCTTGGCGATCGGACCGGCGGAAGTCGCGTCCGCGCAACAGGGTTACGCCGACGGTCTGGAAGTAGTCGGGGCCGATCGTGATCACGCCCTCGCGAGGCCGTTGCTCGGGGTCGTCGACGGGCGATCCCTCGACCTCCACCGCGCGCCCGGCGTAGCCTTGTTGCGGCAGGTGCGACGTCATCGTCACGCCGGTTGCTCCGGGCAAGCTGCGCAACTTCGGCAGCATCGCCTCGAAGAAGGCGAGCCGGTCCTCGTCTTCGGCGTACTTGGCCTCGGGCAGGACGACCAAGCCGACCAAGCGGTCTTCGGTCGCCGCTCCCGCGTCCATTCGGTGTACGTTCCAGAAGCTGCGCACCATCAAGCCGGCGCCGGTGAGCAGGACCACCGAGAGGGCCGCTTGCCCGATCACCATCGCCGTGCTGAACCGCCGCGCGCCGGCGCCGGACGTCTGTCCCCGGCCGCCCTCTTTGAGCGAGGCGTTGACGTTGGTGCGCAGCGCGTGGACCGCCGGCGCCAGCCCGAACAATACGCCCGTCGCTAGACAGACCGCAGCCAGGTAGGCGAACACGACGCCGTCGAAGCGGAAGTCGATGAAGTACGGGCGCTGCTCGATGGTCGCGTTGTCGAACAGCGTGACGCCCACGTAGCAGAACGCCAACCCGAGTACGCCGCCCGCGGTCGAAAGCATCACCGATTCGATCAGCAACTGCCGTACGATGCGCCGCCTTCCCGCTCCCAGCGCGGTGCGGATGGAGATCTCGCGTTCGCGGTCCGCCGCCCGCGTCAACTGTACGTTGGCGACGTTCGCGCAGGCGATCAGCAACAAGAACCCGACCGCGCCCAGCATCGCCAGGAACAGCATCTCGATATTGCCGCCGTTGAACCGCTCGTTACCCGTCAAGACGCGACCGCTCATCCCATCGTTGGTCTCGGGATACTGGTCGGCCAACCGTGCCGTGGCCAGCTTCAACTCGTTCTGCGCGCTGTCGCGCGTCGCGCCGTCGGCGAGTCGGCCGAACACGCCCAGCCAGCGTGCGTCGCGTTTGCCTTCTTCCGCCTCCTCGGTCAAGGGGAGCCAGAGTTCGGCCTCGGTCGGGAATTGGAACCGAGGCGGCATGACTCCGACGACCGTGTGCGATCGCTCGTCGACGCGTACGGTCTTCCCGACGATATCCGGGTCGGCGCCGTAACGGTCGCGCCACAAGCCGTGACTCAGCAAGATCACGTCGCCCTGGCCCGGTGCGTGCTCATCGTCGACGAAAGCTCTTCCCAGGACCGGTTCCATTCGCAACAGACCGAAAGCCTCGCGGCTGATGCGGGTCCCCGGCGCGCGTTGCGGGGCTGACGTATCGTCGCTCAGATTGAACGCCCCGTTCGAGTAGGCCGCCAGTGATTGAAATTCGCGCGTCTGCTCGCGCCAATCGTCGAAATCCGGGTACGAAACCGCGCGCCCGGCCTGATCTTCGGCGACCTCGACGCTCTCCAAGAACAGCAATCGCTCCCCATCAGGGAAGGGCAGCCCGCGCACGAGCACGGCGTTGAAGAGCGTGAAGACGGTCGTGTTGACTCCGATGCCCGCCGCCAGCACGAGCGTCATCATCGCCGTCAGCCAAGGCCGCTTGGCCAGCACGCGCAAGGCGAACCGGACGTCTTCGAGAATCGACATAGAAGGCTCATACGTCGTCGGCGCTTGGTGGTTCCCCAAAAAAGCTTTGCGCCGCGCGAGCTCCAGTCGCCCGAGCGGCCATAATGGAAGCGACGGACCCGTAGCTCAGCTGGATAGAGCAGCCGCCTCCTAAGCGGCAGGTCGCGCGTTCGAATCGCGCCGGGTCCGCCAAATCCTTTCCTTGTCCGTCCGGCACGACGATGGGCTCTGCGGCATTTTCGCTGTGATCGCGATTGTGCTGACCAGGGTGTTGGCGATCGTCGTTCTTCTGGGCTTTCTGGGCGGGGCGGCCCTGGGGCAAGAGGTTCAAAAGATTGCAAAAAATGGGGACAACGCCTCTTTTCCGCGGAGCCCTGCGGCTTCTAACTAGCTGATGAAAGGAGCTTTACGGATTTTCGAGGGCGCCAGAACCACGGATTCAGGGGGCTTGACTCTTTGGGTGCGACGATTCTGTATCGTCAAGTGGCAGATCCTAAACCCTTTTTTATCAGGTATATGGTCGCATCGAGCATCCCTCGCTCGGCACGGCTGCCAGGGTCCGCGCCCGAAAAAGGGCGTTGTCCCCATTTTTTTCCCTAATGGGGGCCTGACGGCTCGGATCGGTCGGTGGGCCGATAGGATTGCACGATCTGTTCGAGCACGTCGAGAGACGCGAGGTCAGCGGACCGGAGGACGAAGAAGGACGAGGAGCCGCATTGGAGCCGCGCCTCAAACACGCCGTCCCGAGGGTTGTCGAGCCTCGATCCCTTCTGGCCGGGGTAGATGGCGCGGCATCCCTTCGGGGACTGCTCTGGGCGGCTGGGCGATTCGTCTTCAATGCAGCCAAAGATGTCGTGGCGGAGGACGATCAACCCGTCAGCCGATTCGAATTGCCCGATGAAGGAATCCGTGCCCCACCCTCTGCGATACGAATACCCTTCGGGAAGCTGGATGGAGCCCTCCGACCACTGGAAAACGCGGGTTTGAGGATTCCAAGGTTCAACGGGAACCGCCGGCGGGCCCCACGGGTCGATCATCTCGACGTCCGGAGTGCAACCAGAAACCAGGATCAGAACGAGGAGGCAAATGGTGCAGCGCATACGACCCAGCGTCTCTTCCTCTGACACCGGACGATCCGCCAATGTTCCGGCTGGGCCTGGCGAGTGCTCTGGCTGCTAGAATCCAAGCGTGAACGTAGTGCTCAGCGACGAATTGGAGGCTGCCGTTCGAGAACGAATCACGAGCGGTCGGTACCCCGACGCGGAGGCCGTGCTGGCAGACGCTTTGGCAGCGTTAGACGAGCGGGAGGCCTTTTCCGCTCAAGGAAAGGCCGAGGCGCAGCGCAAGATTGTGCTGGGGCTGAATCAGCTTGCTGACGGGAAGTCCTTGGATGGAGACGCTTTCTTTGCGGAGCTTCTTCCGGGTTCGATCGCACTTGGTGGTCTATCTGCCGGGTACTCAGCCGCTGGAGGTCGTCGCGATTCTTCATGGTCGCCGAGACGTACGAGTGATATTGGAGGGCCGTAGCTGACGGTTCGCTAGAGCGGCGGCGGGCTCCGGACTTCGACCTCGCGGGGCCAGAGAATCTCAAGGCCAGTCGGGCGGCCCGGAGTCAAGACGTCGAGAAGAAGCTCGGGGTAGCGGAAAGTTGCGCGGTCCGTCGCCAAGGTGACCATCTCCTGGTGAGCGCTCTGTGAGCCGTTGGGAAAACGGACGTAGGCGACCTCTTCGGACACACTCGATACGGAGTACAGGTCGATCCGAAATGCCTCGCCCGCGAACCGGACGCCTAGACACCAGTCATCCTGAACCGAAAGAGCAAGGTTGGGGCCCGAGTAGTCGTTGATCGTGTTGCACTCGTGCGCAGGCAGCTTGGACAAGTCGACGTCGTCAACAAGAGCGATCGCCAAGTCGGCGCCGATGGTTGTAAGGGAGACGGACATCGGACGCCAGCCCGGAGTCAGTTGTGTTTTAGCGCCGGGCATCGGCCCTCAGCGCCAGAGGCGGAGGCCTTCGGCGGCGGCGATCCAGAGGTTCAGTAGGCCTAGGCCGGAGACGCCGCCTCTGACGTAGGAGTTGGTCCAGAATTCTCGCCAGACCGGGAGGCTTAGGAAGTAATTGTTGTCCCAGAGGAGGGTCCAGGGGAGCAGCAATAGGATCAGGCCGACTTCGAAGCAGAAGAGGGCGAAGACGACTTGGATTACCTTTCTGGCTCGGGCGGACTCTTCGATTTCCGGGTTGGCGGCTTCGCTCATGAGGCGGCCCCTGTAGCGGCCGCAACTGCTTGGGCCACGGGGGCGAAGGTGCGGCGGTGGAGCGGAGTCGGGCCGTGTTCGGCTAGGGCGGCTAGGTGGTCGGGGGTGCCGTAGCCTTTGTTCGAGCGCCAGTTGTAGGCCGGGTAGCGCTCGTGCCATTCGCGCATCATGCGGTCGCGTTCGGTTTTTGCGAGGATCGAGGCAGCGGCGATCGAGCGGCAGCGCAGGTCGCCTTTGATCAGCGCGCGCTGGGGATGCTCGGTCTGAAGCTTCATCGCGTCCACGAGGAGATAATCGGCGGCGGGGGAGAGTCGGCGTACGGCCTCTTCCATCGCCAGGCGGGAGGCTTGGTAGATGTTGACGACGTCGATCCGTTCGGCGTCGACCGAGGCGACGGCCCAAGCCACCGCGCGCTCGCGGATGCGCGGGGCGAGGCGTTCGCGGGCCTCGACGGGTAGGAGCTTGCTGTCGGCGAGACCGCGCAAAGGAACTTCCGGGTCGAGGATGACGGCGGCGGCGACGACGGGGCCGGAGAGGCAGCCGCGGCCGGCCTCATCGACGCCCGCAATACGCACGGCCCCTTCCGAGCGGGCGCGCCGCTCGAAGTACGTCGACGGTCGGCGGCCGACCGCCATTCCTATCCCTTGCGGAGATCGCGCTCGGTGAGGCGAGCAGCCTTGCCGCGCAGTTTGCGCAGGTAGTAGAGCTTGGCGCGGCGGACCTTGGCGGCGCGGACGCGTTCGATCTTGGCGATGATCGGCGAGTGCAGCGGGAAGATGCGTTCGACGGCGACGGCGCCGAAGCTGATCTTACGCACCGTTATCGTCTCGCGCGGACCGGGGTTGTTGCGGGCGATGTAGACGCCTTCAAAGACCTGGATGCGCTCCTTCTCGCCCTCACGGATCCGGACGTGGACGCGCAGCGTGTCTCCGGGCTCGATGACCGGCAAGTCGGTCTTCATCTGGGCCCGTTCAATTTTGTCGATGATTGCGTTCTGCATGGCGAAATTTCCCGCTCTTCCAATCCTACAACTCTTCGGCCGCTTCGTCTCGTCCGTCCCGCCGAAGCAGGTCGGGCCGATAGCGGCGCGTTTTCTCTCGCGCGGCCTGTTCGCGCCAGCGGCGGATCTTCTCGTGATCGCCGCTGAGCAACACGTCGGGCGCCGCCCAGCCCCGAAATTCGGCCGGCCGCGTGTAGTGCGGGCAATCGAGTCCCGCCACGCCTCCGTCGTCGTTCGGAGCGAACGACTCGCGGCGGCTCGACGCCTCGTTGCCGAGGACGCCGGGAACCAACCGCGCCACGCTGTCGACGATCATGCCGGCGGCCCATTCGCCGCCGCTCAGCACGAAGCTGCCGACTGAAACCTCTTCGTCGACGAGATGATCCGCGACCCGCTCGTCGACTCCTTCGTATCTTCCGCAGACCAACGTCAGCTCGTCGTACTCGGCCCAGCGCCGGGCGTCTTCCTGGTCGAAGACTTTTCCCTGCGCCGAGAGCAGGATCCTTCTGCGCCTGGCTTCGGGCGCCCTTTCGGCCAACTCTTCGAGCAGGAGACAGACGGGCTCGACCATCATGACCATGCCTTCGCCGCCCCCGAACGGCCGGTCGTCGACCGAACGGTAGCGGTCGGTCGCGTGCCGCCGCAAGTCGTGCGTTTCAATCTCGATCAATCCACTCTTGGCCGCGCGCCCGACGACGCCGTGCTCAAACGGCCCGTCGAAGAACGACGGGAAGATCGTGAGCAACTGGAATCGCATGGTGGCGTTTTCTTGTACCTCTGCGTTCGCTTAGGCGTTCAGCTCTTCGAGGCCTTCCGGGAGTTCCGCGACGATCCGTTTTCCTCGGGCGTCGATCTCGACGACCAGCGGGTAGGGGATCAGGATTTCGCGTTGGCCTTCAACGACTTCGAGGACGATCTGACCGCCCGGTTCTTGGACGGCTTCGACGCGCCCGACCAGGCGGTCGGTTCCGTTCTCGAAGACTTGGCAGCCGATCAGCTCGAAGTAGTAGTGTTCGCCTTCCTCGGTCGGCGGCAGATCGCTCGGGGCGATCCGCGCCTCCCAACCCTTCAACTCCTCGGCGTCGGAGATCGAATCGACGCCCTCGAACTTTAGAATGAGTCGGCCTTGGTGACGCCAGGACTCTTCGATCTTGAACTCTCGACTTTCATCCGCGCGATGGAGCGTCAGCTTGCGGCCGGGCTCGAAGATCGGGTCGGCGTCCGAGAGTTCCTGGACGGCGACTTCGCCGTGACGGCCGCGCGCTTTGAGTACGCGGGCGACGACGATCTCTTCGCTAGGGCTCAAGGATTTCCAGCGAGAAACGCCGGTCCATCTTCATGCTGACGGCGCCGAGCAGGGTGCGGATCGACTTGGCGGTGCGGCCTTTCTTGCCGATGATCTTGCCGAGATCGTCTTCGGCCACCGACAGTTCAAGCACGGACGAGCGTTCGCCCGAGACGTGCTGGACCTCGACCGAGTCGGGCTCGTCGACGAGCGCCTTCGCGATCACTTCCACCATTTCCACGACTGAATCGGTCGACGATGCCACGGCCGGTACCTCCCTGAGCAGCGATGCGCGCGAGATGCGTCGCGCAGTTTACTCCGCCGCGGGGGCGTCGTCTTTCTTCTCCGCTTCCGCGGCGGGGGTTGCGTCGGCGGCGGCCTCGGCTTCTTCAGCTTTGGCTTCTTCGGCCGGGGCCGCTTCTTCGGCCTTGGCTTCTTCGGCGGGCGCGTCCTCGACCGGAGTCGGCTTCACGGGGCGCTCGACGGGGACGGCTTCCTTGGCTTCGGCGTCGGCGCGCATCTTCTCGCGCTTGGGCTGGGCCATGTTTTCGCCGTGCTCGTCGAAGTACTTGATGAGCTTCTGGACGCGTTCGGAGGGTTGGGCGCCGACGCCGATCCAGTAGTCGATGCGTTCGCGCTCGAGACGGATCTCGATGGGGGTCGGGCGCGGGTTGTAGAAGCCGACGATCTCCAAATGTCTGCTGTCCCGGGGGCGCCGTTTGTCGGTCACAATCACCCGGTAGCTCGGTTTTTTCTTCGCGCCCACGCGCGTCAAGCGAATCGCTACCATCTCAATCCTTCCTCCGATACTCGTCTACTATTGTCGTTCAAACCGGGGCGCTCGCGTTTGGGCGCCTGCGGTTCGACTCGGGCCTAACGCCCGAGAATGCCTGGAAACCCTTGGATGTTCGCGCCCCCTGGGAGAGCGGGACGTCCTTTTCTGCCTTTCTTCTTGCGCTTGAAGCCGCCCTTTTTGGCGGCGCCGGTCATCATGCGCATCATCTTGCGCGCCTCGCGGTACTGCTTGAGGAGCTGGTTGACCTCCTGCACGCTCGATCCGGAACCTTTGGCGATCCGGCGGCGGCGGCTGCCGTTGATGATCTCGTGGTTGGCGCGCTCCTTCTTGGTCATCGAGGAGATGATCGCTTCGACGCGTCCCATCTCCTTGGGGTCGACCTGCGCGCCTTGCAGCTCTTTGAAGGGGCCGACGTTGGGCAGCATGCCGAGCAACGATTCGAGCGAGCCCATCTTCTTGAGCGACTTGAGCTGTTTGAGAAAGTCTTCGAGTGTGAAGGAGTCGCCGAGGACCTTCTCCTGCATCTCGGCGGCGGTGTCTTTGTCGATCGCGCCCTCGACCTTCTCAATGAGCGAGAGCATGTCGCCCATGCCGAGGATGCGGTTGACGACGCGGTCGGGGTGGAAGACCTCAAAGGCGTCGAGCTTCTCGCCGACGCCGACGAACTTGAGCGGACGGCCGATGACTTGGCGGATCGAGAGCGCCGCGCCGCCGCGGGCGTCGCCGTCCATCTTGGTGAGCACGACGCCCGAGACGCCAAGACGCTCGTGGAACTGGGCGGCGGACTTGACGGCGTCTTGACCGGTCATCGCGTCGGCGACGAAGAGCGTCTCCGACGGATTGAATTCCTGCTTGAGCTCTTCGAGCTCGACCATCAACTCTTCGTCGATGTGCAGGCGGCCGGCGGTATCGATGATGACGACGTCGCGGCCGGTCTGGATGGCTTCACGCTTGGCGCCTTTGGCGAGTTCGAGCGGACGGGTCTCGCCTTCTTCACCGACGTAGATGGGTTGCTTAACCTGCTCGGCGACGATGCGCAGTTGCTCGCGCGCGGCCGGGCGGTAGACGTCGACGGAGACGAGCAGCGGGCGGTGGCCGTTCTTCGAGAGCCAGCGGGCGAGTTTGCCCGAGGATGTCGTCTTACCCGAGCCTTGCAGGCCGACGATCATGTAGACCGAGGGCGGGTTGTTCGAGTAGCGAAGCTTGGCTTCGGTGTTGCCGAGGATGCGGACGAGTTCGTCCTTGACGATCTTGACGACTTGCTCGGTGGGCGAGAAGGCCGTCAGCACCTCTTGGCCGAGGGCCTTGGTGCGGATCTTCTCGATGAGATCCTTGACGACTTTGAAGTTGACGTCGGCTTCAAGCAGCGCCAGGCGAATCTCTTTGAGAGCGCCTTGGATGTTGTCTTCGGTGAGCTTGCCTTCGCCCTTGAGGTCTTTGAAGACGCGCTGCAGTTTGTCGGACAGATTGTCGAACATCGAGCTATCTCTTCAAGCGGCGGCAGCGACCGTTCCCCGCGCACGGGGGCGGACCACAGAGTTTCGTCAAGGCTAGGGGGGCTGACCGGCGGCGCGGGCGAACAAACGCGCACGGCGATCCGCTGGGTTCCCAAGGACCCGTCCTTACAGTGTAGACGCGCGAGCGTTGCGGGGCAACCGCTTGATTGGGGTGAAAGAGCCCTAGATTCAGTTGACTGGGGGTGGTGGAGGCGATCGGGACGGGATGGGCGGAACGGCGGGGTTGGATTCTCCACTAGCCGCTCCGACGCATGACGCCGATGTGGTTGAAGAATGGGCTTCCGAGGTCGCTTGGCCCGCAAGCTCGGGTGACGCGAAAGGGAGTGATTAGGCGTGATTGGAGGCGAAGTTGACCCCGCAAGAGAAGAGCAGGCGTGTATCGCTTTGATTTCCGATGGTTTGCGCCATGGGCTAAGGAAATGCCGCCCTCCGGGCTGAGCCCCAACGAGCGAAACAACGGGCTCTCGCTTCGCGAATCGCCTTGGGACCCGGCACTTGCGTACCGGGCTCTGACGGATCCGACCGCCGTTGGTTTTTTCACAGCCCCTTACTGTCGCGGTGCTGGGTGTCATGGGCTCGGAGGCGTTGGAGGGCTCCACCGCGCTGCGTCAGCGTTTCTCCGATGCGAGGTATTTGCGGTAGGCGTCTTCGTAGCTCTGGACTTTGCGGAGGTAGCCTTCGGGGTCGACGAAGCGGTCGGGGTTGTAGGGATCGCCGGGTTTGAACTTGTCGTGCAGGTCGTATTGGGAGGCGTGGGCGGAGACGTAGACGTCGACGGGCAGCTCTTTCTGGACGGCGAAGGTGTGCTCGAAGTCGGAGATGATCTCGGGGTAGGTCGGGTCGGTCTGGAAGCGTTTGCCCGGGTTGATCGAGTTCATGTTGATGATGCCGACGTTGTAGTCGCGGCCGTTTTCGCGGACGGTCATCGTGTAGCTGACGCTGCCGCGGGTGTGGCCGGGGGTCTCGACGACTTTGAGCTTTGCGTCGCCTAGCGAGATCGTCTCGCCGTCCTTCAAGATGCGCTCGACTTCGACCGGTTTGAAGGTGGGCTTGCCGCCGAAGTGGGGATCGGAGAAGCCTCCGTCGCGGAGGACGGGGGCGTCGTCGGCCGTGGCCCACATTTCGGCGCCGGTGAGCTGTTTGATTTCGGCGAGGGCAGCGGTGTGATCCCAGTGGGCCTGCATGGTGAGCAGGACTTTGACGTCTTCGAGCTGGAAGCCGAGGGACTCGATGCCGGCGCGGATTTGCGAGGTCGAGTCTTCGAGGCCGGTGTTGATGAGGAAGTGGCCTTCGTCGGACGTGACGAGGTAGACGGCGAGATCGTAGGTGCCGACGTAGTAGAGGTTGGCGATGACGCGGTGCGCTTCAAAGGGGCGGGCCCAGTTGCTGCGTTGGGCTTGGATGGGTGCGAGCGCAGAGAAGAGGAGCAGGGCCAGTGCGATCGGCTTCGGCATGCTCACAGTAGAGCAGGTTCGTCGCGGGCGACCAAGAGCGGGGCGGTGAGGTCGCTGAGGCGCTGGAGTTGGCGACCGTCGGCGTCGAAGTTAGCGGGGCCGAGCCAGGTCTCGAAGGCATGCGAGAGGCGCGGCCATTCGGAGTCGATCGCCGCGTACCAAGCCGTGTCGCGAGTGCGGCCCTTGTAGACGGTCGCTTGCCGGAAAACGCCTTCGAAGCTGAGGCCGAAGCGTTGAGCGGCGCGGCGGGAGGGCGCGTTGAGCGCGTCGCACTTCCACTCGAAGCGGCGGTAGCCGAGTTCGAAGGCGCGCTTCATGTGGAGGTAGATCGCCTCGGTCGCCAGGCGCGTGCGTTGCATGGCCGGGGAGAACAGGATGTGGCCGACCTCGATCGATCCGGCTTGCGGCTGGATACGTAGGAAGGAGCTCACGCCGACCGCCTTCCCCGTGGCGCGGTCGACGGCGGCGAAGAACAGCGGGTCGAGTTTTGCGGCGATTTCGGCGAGCCACAGGTCGAAGCTCGCGCGGGTCTCAAAGGGGCCGGAGGGGAGATAGGTCCAGTTGCGGCCTTGGGCGTCGGCGGAGAAGGCTTCAAAGAGTTCGGCGGCGTGGCGTGCCGGGTCGAGCGGTTCGAGGCGGACGTAGCGGCCCTCGATCGCTTCGCGTGGAGGCGGAGGCGGCGGAGCCCAGTCGGGGAGTTCGGCGCCGACGGGTTGGCCGAAGGCATTGCGGCGGGGTTCCTCCACGTTAATCCCCCAGGGCGAAGGCGACGTAGGCGCCGCGGATCGGCTCGGCGGGTTCGCGCGTCAGGCCGGCTTGGGCCGAAGCGCAGAAGAGGACGTACTGCTTGCCGTCGATCTCGTAGACGGCTGGGATGCCTTCGAGGGCGGCGTCGAGTTCGTGTTCCCACAGGACGTCGCCGGTCGAGGAGTCGAAGGCGCGGACCTTCTTGTCGCGCGTGCCGGTGAAGATGAGTCCGCCGGCGGTGACGACGGGGCCGACCTTGGGCTGGACGGTTCCCGTGCCGGTGACGCCTTGCGTGGCTAGGAAGGGGACCTCGCCGAGCGGGATCTGCCAGTCGATGACGCCCTTGTTCAAGTCATAGGCGGTGAGCGTCGACCAGGGCGGCTTGATGGGCGGGAGGCCGTTGCTGCCGCGCACGAGGCCGAAGCCGGTGAGGAAGCGGGCGCTGTCTGCGAGTTGGCCGCGCTCGGGGCGTTCGATGGACGGCGGGTAGTCGGCGGGGGCTTGGAGGAAGGCGACCAGGAGGTCGATATCGCCGTCGGGCAGCGATGCGAAGCCGGGCATCGGGCCGACGCCTTCGCGGATGACGGCGGCGAGCTTCTGCGCGTCTATCGTTTCACCGACGCCGACGAGGGAAGACTGGGCGCGGGCGTTCTCTTGGTCGTCGACGGTGTGGCAGGCGTGACAGTGAACGTCGTAGAGATAGCGGGCGCGGAGGGCGGGTTCTTCGGGCGCGGGGATCTCTTGTTCGCCGTCGGGGTCGAGGCGGAGGATGGCGGGTAGCGCCTTCGAGACGATGTACATGCGCCCGGAATCGGGTTCTACCGCGGCGCCGCCCCAGTTGGCGCCGCCGTTGTTGCCGGGCATCTGAATGGTGTTTTCGCGACCGGGCGGGGTGAAGAGGCCCTCGTTGCGTGCCGCCTCGACGTACTTGCGGAAGCGGGCCGCTTCTTCGGGCGGGTAGAAGTCGTGCATGTCGTCGACGGTGAACGACTGGCGCGCGAAGGGCGGCGGGTTGGTGGGGAAGGGTTGCGTCGGCCAGAGGGTCTCGCGCGGCATCTCGGAGTCGGTGGGGACGGGGCGCTCTTCGATCTCCCAGAGCGGCGCGCCGGTGTCGCGGTCGAAGACGAAAAGGAAGCCGTGCTTGGAGGCTTGGGCGACGACGTCGACTTCCCTGCCCTCATGCTGGACGGTGAGGAGCTTCGGCGCGGCGGCGGGATCGTAGTCCCAGATGTCGTGGTGGACGAACTGGAAGTGCCAGATGCGTTCGCCGGTGCGCGCATTGACGGCGACGAGCGAGTTGCTGAACAGGTTCTGCCCGGCGCGGTCGGCGCCGTAGAAGTTGTATTTGGCGCTGGCGACGGGGAGATAGACGACGCCGCGCTCGACGTCGATGGTGAACTCGGTCCAGACGTTGGCGCCGCCGACGGTCTTCCAGGCGTCCTCGGGCCAAGTGTCGTAACCGAACTCGCCGGGGTGCGGGATGGTATGGAAGTTCCAGACGAGTTCGCCGTTGCGCGCGTCGTAGGCGCGGACGTCGCCGGGGGCCGAGCCGTAGCCTTCGTTGGTGGCCGAGCCGAGGATGATCAGGTTTTCGAAGACGCGGCCGGGGGAATGCGACTGGACGAGGTTGAAGCTTTCGGGGTCGCGTCCGAGGCCTTCCTTCAAGTTGACGCGACCGTTCTCGCCGAAGGACTCGATGACCTCGCCCGTCTCGGCGTTAAGGGCGATGAGGAAGTGGTCGGCGGCGTAGAGGATGCGGCGGTCAGCGCCGTCGTCGCTCTGCCAGTAGTTGATGCCGCGATTGGTGATGGCGATCATGCCGGGGTCGGCGGGACGGCTCCAGACCTTTTCGCCCGTGGCGGCGTTGAGGGCGACGACGGAGTGGTCTTCGGCTAGGACGAATGCAAGGTCGCCGGAGACGAGCGGAGCGAAGAAGTAGCGGTTCTCGTCGCCGGTTTCAAAGGTCCAGGCGACGCGCAGGTCGGCGACGTTTGAGCGATTGATCTGGTCGAGGGAGGAGTACTGGGCGGCGTCGGCGCTGCCGCCGTAGTCGCTCCAGGAGCCGTAGTCGGTGATGTAGTCGAGGTCGAACTGGGGGGACGAACCGCCGCCGCAGGAGGCGAGAAGAACCGTGGCGAGAGCGGCGGCGGAGGCGAGGGCGATGCGGGCTTTCATGTGAGGGTTCGGGCGATGACGATTAGCGGCGTCGGCGGCGCGGTTCGTCGTGGTTGACGCCGCTGCCTGCGTACTCTTGGCGGGCGGGCGCGTCGGCGAGGAGGCGCTCGTTTTCAGGGTCCCACAACATCATTTGGCCTTGGCGGTAGCTGTCGACGCCGAGCTTGATGGCGGTCATGATGCGGTAGGCGAAGTCGGGGTTGTGGTTGGGCTGCTCGCGGCTGCGCATGCAGTTGAGGAAGTCGGTATGGTGCTCGGCGCCGGAGGCGTGCGGCTCGACCTCGACGTACATTTTCGACGAGCCGGTCTTTTCGACGAACTCCTTCTCGAACTGCCATTCAGGCGTTACGACGACGGCGAATCCGTCGAAGGTGATCGTTCCTTTATGCCCGTAGATGACCGGCTCCATGTGCAGGTTGCCGGCGGAGTTGGCCATCGAGCTGCCGAGCAGGCAATAGCTGTCTTCGTACTCCACGGTCGAGGTGTAGGTGTCGGGGACTTCGCGGTCTTTGTGGACGTAGATGCCGCCGGCGCCGCTGACGCGCGTGGGGAACTCGATCCCCATGATTTGGCGCAAGGGCGTGAGGCGGTGGTAGAAGAGATCGGTCGCGACGCCGCCCGAGTAATCCCAGTATTTGCGCCAGCGGAAGTAGCGGTCGGGGTCCCAGTCGCGCTGCGGGGCGGGCCCGAGGAAGGACTGCCAACCGACGTCTTCGGCCGAGGCGCCGTCGTCGATGGTGTAGTTCCACTCGCCGTAGAGGGTGTTGCGGGAGTAGTTGGCTTGCGCCCAAAGCGGTTGGCCGATCCAGCCGTCCTCGACGAGTTCGCTCGCCTTGAGATAGCGCTTGTCGGAGGTGTGCTGGCAACCGACTTGGAGCACGGCGCCGGTCTGCTTGGCGACCTCGGCGACTTGACGGGCTTCATCGATGGTCAGGGTGACGGGCTTTTCGAGGTAGACGTCTTTGCCGGCCTTCATGGCGTCGATGGCCATGGGCGCGTGCCAGTGGTCGGGAGTCGAGATGAAGACGCCGTCGACGTCGGAGCGGGCCAGGAGGTCGCGGTAGTCCTTGTGTAGGTCGCGGCCGGAGAGTTTGGCCGTCGAGAGGGCGGCGTCGTTGCGCTTGGAATAGATGTCAGAGATCGCGACGACTTGGACCTCGGCGTCGCGCGCCATGAGGGCGCGGAGGTGGCCGGAGCCGCGACCGCCGACGCCGATCATTCCGATGTTGATCCGGTCGTTGGCGCCGAGGGTTCTACGGGCGGACTGGGCGCTCAAAGGACGGGCGGCGGCAGCGGCGACTACGCCCGCAGTCAGGAAGGAACGGCGTGTTTTGGGGTCGGCCATGGCGGAAGTATACCGCCTGGTCGAGGGTTGCGGACTAGGCGACGGCCGAGGCGGTCAGAAGCTGGTCGACCGTGCGCAGCGCGTAGCAGGTGGGGTCGGCGTGGATCTCGCGGACGAGCGCGGTGTGCATGGCGTGACCGGCGCGCTCGGCGGTGATCATGCCGAGCAACGGCGCGCCGACGAGTGCGAGGTCGCCGACCAAGTCGAGCACCTTGTGGCGGCAGGGTTCGTCGGGGAAGCGGAGGCCTTCCGGGTTGAGCGGTCCGTCTTCGCCGAAGCAGACGGCGTTCGAGAGATCGCCGCCGCGGATGAGGCCCATGTCGCGCATCTGGTCGAGGTCGCGCTCGAAGCCGAAGGTACGCGCCGGGGAGATTTCGCGGCGGTAGGTCTCGGGGTCGAGTTCCATGCGCAGCTCTTGGCGGCCGATCAAGCGGTGGTCAAAGTGCGTGGCGTAGTCGAGCGAGAAGTTCGGCGCCGGGTCGACGCGGATGCGCTTGTCGCCCTCGACGGCTTCGACCGGCCGAGTGATCGCGAGATAGCGGCGACGGCGGCGGAGCGTCTTGACGCCGGCTTGGTCGATCAGTTCGACGAAGGGGGCGCTCGAGCCGTCGATGATGGGGACTTCGAGGTTCGAGATCTCGACGCGGGCGTTGTCGACGCCCATGGCGTAGAAGCAACTGAGTAGATGCTCGGTGGTCGAGAGCAAGACGCCTTTGCGCATGAGGCTGGTGGCGTAGCTGACTTTGGCGACCCAGCGCCAGTCGGCGGGGATCTCAAAATCTTCGAGATCGGTGCGTACGAAGACGATGCCGGAACCGGCGGGGGCCGGGCCGATGGTCATCTTGACGGGGACGCCGTGGTGGAGACCGACGCCTTCGATGGAGGCTTTGCCGGCGAGTGTGGTTTCGTACTCGGGGAGGGTTGCGTGGGGCAAGTCAACCAATCTGCACGTGGAAGGCCAGATTGGATGTCGTTGATTTTATTGGAAGAGGCGAGTGCTCAGTGTGGCTTTTTTGCCACAGTTCGGAAGTCAGGGGCGAAGCGTCTCGCCCAGGAGCGGGTAAGCTTCGACGCCGTTCCAGCGGTGGCCGCCGTCGAAACGATCGACGTGCAGGCGGTCGGCGGCGCCGAGAGCGGCGTAGGGGCGGCGGAGTCGCTGGAGCGCCGGGTCGATCCACTCGGGGACCATGAGGCGGTCTTGGCTGCCGATCTCCCACAGGGCGGGGCGCGGGGCGA
>Ga0207422_1002375_pt1 | contig 25254 bp, 22 predicted proteins | sample MarCyaLeptolynsp_FD_187757 | JGI IMG/M metagenome (GOLD analysis project Ga0207422, IMG submission 187757) | Marine cyanobacterial communities from Panama - species 1 Leptolyngbya sp. (SPAdes) | ecosystem: Environmental > Aquatic > Marine > Unclassified | place: Panama: Panama City | collected... | reverse complement strand
AAGAAGCCATGCGCTTAATTGAAAAAGAAGGTAAAGGAGTAATAGTCTATATGAACCAAGAAGGCAGAGGTATTGGTTTATTGAATAAGCTTAAAGCATATAAACTTCAAGAAGAAGGTTTAGACACTGTAGAAGCCAATCTTAAGCTTGGGTTTAAAATGGACAATAGAGACTATGGTATTGGAGCACAGATATTAAGGTATCTAGGGGTATCCAAAATGAAACTGATGTCTAATAATCCTAAAAAGAGAACTGGTTTAATTGGTTACGGTTTAGAAGTAGTCGATAATGTAGCATTAGAAATAAAGTCTAATGAACATAATGCTCTTTATCTGAAAACCAAGAAAGATAAAATGGGACACTCCTTACAATTGGGGAACTCTTGATTCAAAGAGATTATCTTTTAAATGAGTAGAAAGGAAAATGAAGTTCCTTCAAAAATTAATTTTATTCCTTAACCTAATTTTTTCAATCTCTTTGGCTTTAGCGTATGCATCTGCGTATGTTAATCCAAGCCAATTCTGGTTTATTGCATTTTTTGGATTGGCTCTTCCTTACCTTCTGATTATCAATCTTTTTTTCGTTGTTTTCTGGGCATTAAATGGAAACAACAAGCTATTTTTATCGATAATAGTCATTGCTTTAGGATATAAATCAATCCCTACAATAGTTCAATTCAATCTAGGCAAGTCAGATTCCGAAGAATCACCCATTAAGGTAATGTCTTTCAATGTTAGGGTTTTTGACCTTTATATGTGGAGTGCTGAAAAAACAACGAGAAATAAAATATTTGATTTCTTAAAGAAAGAGGATCCAGATATACTTTGTTTGCAGGAATTCTATAATGCAGATAAACAAGATTCCATTTATGAATTCAAAACCTTGGATACGCTCAAACAATTCTTGAGTGCCAATAATTACCATGCACATTATACAACAACAAAAGAGAACAACAATCACTTCGGAATAATCACTTTTTCGAAGTATCCAATTATCAATAAAGGCTTTGTTGACTTTGGAATGCAGAGTGATAATGTCTGCATCTATACAGATATTAATTATCAGGACACAAACCTCAGGATATTTAATTCCCATTTGGCTTCCATTAAATTAGATAAACACGATTATAAGGCAGTCCAAGGTCTTCGAAAAAATGAATATTTGAATTCAGTGGATAAATCCTTACTTCTTGTTGAGAAACTTAAAAATGGATTTATGAAAAGATCCGTTCAAGCGGATTCTATCAAAAAAAGCATTGAACTATCTCCCTACCCCATTATACTTTGTGGAGATTTCAATGATTCGCCAACCTCTTATGCTTATCAAACTATAAAGGGTGAATTAAAGGATGCATTTATGGAGAGTGGCAATGGTTTTGGACAAACTTATATTGGGGATTTCCCATCTTTTAGAATTGACTTTATTTTACACTCTAAAGATTTCAGTTCAAATAATTATCAAACGCATGACGTTATATTATCTGATCATCACCCCATCAGTTCCAACTTAAGTCTGTAATACAAAACATAATCTTTATTTACCGTTCATCAATTCAAAATAAAGCCCATCATAAATTCATTTAATTTGGTGTCCGACTATGATTCAACTGAATAACATACACAAGTCCTATCAAGTAGGAAAAAATAGCTTGCATGTGCTAAAAGGCATCGACATGCAGGTAAAAGAGGGAGAAATGGTATCCATTATGGGTTCTTCAGGATCTGGTAAATCTACCCTCCTCAATATCTTGGGAATGCTCGACAATTATGATAAAGGGGAATACTTGTTGGACAATAAATTGATCGCTAATCTGAATGAAACCAAAGCCGCACAGTATAGGAATAAGTTTCTTGGTTTTGTTTTTCAATCATTCAATTTAATTTCTTTCAAAACTGCACAGGAGAATGTGGCCTTGCCAATGTATTACAAAAAGGTAAGTCGAAAAGAAAGGAATAAATTGGCTTTGGAATACTTGGATAAGGTAGGATTATTGGATTGGGCTGAACATCTGCCAAATGAATTATCTGGAGGTCAGAAGCAAAGGGTAGCCATTGCAAGGGCCTTAATTACACAACCTAAAGTTTTATTGGCCGATGAACCAACAGGAGCATTAGATTCACAAACATCTTATGATGTAATAAATTTACTTCGAAAGATTAATGAGGAAGGAATTACAGTAATCATCGTTACCCACGAAAACGATATAGCCGAAAGAACTGATCGAATCATCCGACTAAAGGATGGATTAATTATTAAAGAAGCCGTTCATGTTTGATAGAGATAAGTGGCAAGAAATCGCGCATACCATCTCAAAAAATAAATTGAGGACATTCTTAACAGGCTTTAGTGTAGCTTGGGGAATCTTCATGCTTATCATCCTATTGGGTTCAGGAACCGGTTTGCAAAACGGTGTAAAAGAAGAATTCAAAGATACCGCTACCAACAGCATTTGGGTATTTGGTGGTCAAACTAGTGTTGCACATGAAGGTATGCAACCTGGGAGATACATTAGATTTAACAATAGAGATTACGATTGGGTAGATAATGGGCTTAAAGGTGCAAGAGAAACCAGTGGGCGCTTTTATCTTGGAAGTACTGAAGTTACCTATAAAGGAGAAAATGGTTCTTTCCAAATAAGAACTGTACACCCTGGGCATCAATACATTGAAAAAACCAGAACCATAGAAGGTAGATTTTTTAATCAGAAGGACATTGATGAAAAAAGAAAGGTAGTTTCAATTGGAACTTTGGTTAAAAAAGCATTATTTAAAGAGGAGGATCCTCTTGATAAATACATCAATATTAATGGAATCCCTTTCAAGGTTGTTGGTGTTTTTGAAGATGAAGGTGGAGAAAACGAACAAGAAATTCTCTACCTACCTATTTCTACTGCACAGATGGTCTTCAATGGAAGTGATCGCGTGGATATGTTTATGTTTAATATGGATGAAGATGCCGGCCTGGCGGAAAGTAAGGTTATGGAACAAAGGGTAAGAGAAAAGATGGCTGAAACCTATCATTTTGATCCTGAAGATGTAAGAGCGATTCGTTTTTGGAATAATATTGAAGGCTTCTTGCAGATCCAAAATCTATTTAGGGGCATTCGAATTTTTATTTGGATAATTGGAATTATGACCATCATTGCTGGGATTGTTGGTATCAGTAATATCATGATGATCGTAGTAAAAGAAAGAACCAAAGAAATAGGTATACGCAAGGCTTTAGGAGCTACTCCTTGGAGCATTGTTTCTTTAATTATGTTAGAGTCTGTATTAATTACTTCAGTCGCTGGATATCTTGGACTACTTTCTGGTGTTGGTTTGATTGAATTGGTCAGTTCATTTATTCCATCAGACAGTCAATTTTTTAAGAATCCAGAAGTGAATTTTCAGGTAGCCATCTCAGCAGTAATTATATTAATTGTAGCCGGAACCATAGCCGGATTAATTCCTGCCAGAAAAGCTGCTTCCATTAAACCCATTGTAGCACTTAGAGACGAATAATATGTTTGATACGGACAGGTGGCAAGAAATATTTAGCTCTTTAAGCAAGAATAAGTTGAGGACTTTTCTTACCGCTTTTGGTGTATTCTGGGGCATCTTCATGTTAATTATCATGCTAGCCTCTGGAAATGGCTTAGAAAATGGAGTTATTCAAAGCTTTGGCGGTACGGCAACTAATAGTGTTTTCATTTGGACCCAAAGAACTTCCATGCCTTACGCAGGATTACCTAAAGGCAGAAGATTTAACATGCGCAATGAAGATATGGTAGCCATTAAAGCGGAAGTTAATGGTTTGGAACATTTGGTACCTAGAAACCAACTGCGCGGATATAGAGGTGGTAATAATGTAAGTTATAAAACAACTTCGGGCACATTTAGCGTCATGGGTGACTACCCACAAGTTAGTGCGATAAATCCAATGAAAATTATTCAAGGTAGATTTCTGAATCAGAAAGACATTGAAGAAAAAAGGAAAGTAGCAGTAATAGGAACATACGTTAAGGATTTACTTTTTGGTGATGAAGACCCTATCAACAAAAATGTGATGATTAATGGGGTGTATTTTAAAGTAATCGGCGTTTGGAAAACAAGAAAAACAGGAGGAGATGCGGAAAGAGATACACAAACGCTTTTTATTCCTTTTACTACCTTCCAGAAAGCATTTAATTATGGGAATATAGTAGGATGGATAGCTGCAACAGCTAAACCGAAATCCAGTGCCATCGAAGTTGAAGATCAAATTGTTTCCTTATTGAAAAGCAGGCATAAAGTAGCACCCGAAGACGATAGAGCATTTGGATCATTTAATGCTGAAGAGGAATTTGCAAGAATGAATGGTTTGTTCAATGGTATAGCAACCTTAATCTGGATAGTAGGAACTGGGACATTAATTGCCGGAATAATTGGAGTGAGTAATATCATGCTTATTGTGGTAAGGGAGCGGACCAAAGAAATTGGAATTAGGAGAGCAATTGGAGCTACTCCAAGATCGATTACCAGCCAAATTATATTGGAGTCTATTGTGTTAACTTCGCTGGCCGGTTATTTTGGATTAGTATTAGGCGTTTTGGTAACAGAGTTGATTTCTAATGCAATTGGGCAAGGCGGTGGAGATAGCATGTTTACCAATCCTACGATTGATCTGCGAATAGCGCTCACTGCATTAAGTATTCTTGTGGTAGCAGGAGCTTTAGCAGGATTAATACCAGCGAAAAAAGCAATTAAAATTAAACCCATTGATGCCCTTAGAACAGAATAAATATTGAATATAATTGAAGATGAAGAAGTTTTTTAAAATATTGTTGATCATTGTATTAGTTGGTGGATTTATTTCCACACTTTACTATTTATATGCCAAATCTGAAGAGAAGCCGGTGATATATAAAACCGAATCGCCATTTAAAACAGATATAATAAAAAAGACTGTTGCGACAGGCTCTGTAGTGCCTCGAAAAGAAATTGAAATCAAACCTCAGGTTTCCGGTATTATCGATGAAATTTATGTAGAAGCTGGAAATATGGTCGAAAAGAATGATCGGATTGCCTTGGTAAAAATTATTCCCAATATGGTATCTCTTAACAATGCGGAGAACAGACTGAGACAAGCTAAAATTGCTTTGGATAATGCAAAGATTGATTTGGAAAGAAATCAGGAGTTAAGGGAAAAAGATGTAATTGCAGAAGCTGATCTTCAACCATTTACCTTGGCATTTAACTCTGCAAGAGAAGAATACAACGCTGCTAATGATAATTTGGAGCTAATTAAGAAAGGAGAAACATCTAAGAACAAATCTTCAACCAATAGACTTATTCGTTCTACTATTTCTGGGATGGTATTAGATGTTCCTGTAGAAGAAGGAAATTCTGTGATTGAAGCCAACACCATGAATGATGGTACAACGGTTTCATCAGTTGCCGATATGGGTGATTTAATTTTCGAAGGAAATGTGGATGAGTCTGAAGTTGGTAAGTTGAGAGAAGGCATGGATCTTATCTTGACCATTGGTGCGATTGAGAATGAAACATTTGATGCAGTTTTGGAATACATTTCACCCAAAGGAGTTGAACAAGATGGTGCGATACAATTTGAAATTCGCGCAGCTGTTAAACTAAAAGAAGGACAATTCATTAGAGCTGGTTATAGCGCAAATGCAGATATTGTTTTAGACAGACGAGATGATGTATTAGCAATTTCTGAAGCACTATTGCAATTTGAAGGAGATACTGCTTTTGTAGAGGTGGAAATTGGCGAACAAGAATATGAAAAGAAATATGTTGAAACCGGACTATCAGACGGCATAAACATTGAACTTCTCAGTGGTATAGATGAGGCGGCCAAAGTGAAATTATGGAATAGATCTGAGGCTATAGTAGAGAATAGCCCAAGACGCTAATTACTGCCAGTTTATGCAGCTTTCTAAACTATACTTTTCGGTTCTTTTACCTTGGTATTTAATAAGGAGTGTAAGATCACTTCTTTCATCTCCTCAACATAGGTAAATTTTAATCCTTTAAGGTATTTCGCTTCTATTTGGTCAATGTCCTTCTTATTATCTGTGGAGAGAATGATTTCTTTAATATCGGCCCTTTTTGCTGCTAATATTTTCTCTTTGATCCCTCCTACTGGTAATACTCTACCCCTTAAAGTGATTTCGCCTGTCATGGCTAAATTTCTTTTCACTTTTCTCTGAGTAAAGGCAGATGTAATTGCAGTCAGCATGGTAATCCCTGCTGATGGTCCATCTTTTGGTGTGGCGCCTTCAGGAACATGGATGTGTACATTCCAATTGTCGAACACATCTTCTTGAATACCAAATTCATTCGCATTGGCTTTAATGTATTCTAAAGCAATGGTCGCAGATTCCTTCATTACATCACCAAGGTTACCTGTTAAGGTTAATCTTCCTTTACCTTTGCTTAAACTTACTTCAATAAAAAGGATGTCGCCTCCTACCTGAGTCCAAGCTAGACCAGTCACGACACCTGCTACATCATTTCCAAGATATTTGTCCTTAGAATGCCCAGGCCCTAATATTTCAGTGAGTTTATCAATTGAAATTTCTGGATCATATTCTTCCTCCATTGCAATACACTTGGCTGCATAACGAACTACTTTAGCCAACCTTTTTTCCAATGTTCTTACACCAGATTCTCTTGTATATTCATCACAAATCTTTTCAATAAGATCCTTGGAAATCTTAATCTGATTAGGCTTTAAGCCATTTTCTTTAATCAGTTTGGGTACTAAATGCCGCTTTGCGATTTGAACTTTCTCTTCTAATGTATAACCATTAATCTCAATGATTTCCATCCTATCCCTCAAAGCTGGTTGAATGGTATTCAATGAGTTGGCAGTAGCTAAGAACAATACATTAGACAGATCATAATCCAATTCTACAAAATTGTCATTGAAGGCATTGTTTTGTTCTGGGTCCAATACTTCCAATAAAGCTGAGGATGGATCACCATGAAAATCGTTGCTAACCTTATCAATCTCATCCAACACAAATACTGGATTCGAAGTTTTTGCTTTGATTAAATTCTGGAGCACCCTTCCTGGCATAGCTCCAATGTATGTTTTCCGATGCCCCCTTATTTCTGCTTCATCTCTCAATCCTCCCAACGACATGCGAACATACTTTCTTCCAATGGCCTCAGCGATAGATTTTCCCAAAGATGTTTTACCAACACCCGGAGGTCCATAAAGACATAATATAGGAGACTTCATATTGCCCTTTAACTTCAGAACAGCTAAGTGCTCAATGATTCTTTCTTTTACTTCTTTTAAACCAAAGTGATCTCTATCTAATATCTTTTTGGCATTGTTAAGATCAAATTTATCCTTGGAATAATGTGACCACGGCAGGTCCAATAAAGTTTCGATGTAATTAATCTGAACAGAATACTCCGCAGAAGCAGCATGCATGCGCTGCAATTTGCTAATCTCCTTATCGAATCTTTCTTTGGCAAGTTTTGGCCATTTTTTCTTTTTGGCTAATTTTTTGAATTCCTCTATTTCCTTATCCTGAGGGTTTCCACCCAACTCCTCTTGAATCTGCTTCATCTGCTGATTCAAAAAATATTCCTTCTGCTGTTGATCAATATCCGTTCTGACTTTAGATTGAATATCATTCTTCAATTCCAAGAGACTTAACTCCCGATTGATATATTTCAAAAGGTCATTTGCTCTTTTTCTACTGCTTTTTTCTTCCAGAATAGATTGCTTCTGTGCAACATCACTATTCATGTTGGAAGCGATAAAATTGATTAAGAAGGAACTACTCTCAATATTTTTGATGGCAAATGAAGCCTCAGAAGGAATATTTGGAGATCCGTCTATAATCTTCAATGCCATGTCTTTAATGGAATCAACCAGAGCCTTAAATTTTGAATCTTTTGGAATCTTACTTACTTCATAGGATTCAATTTTGGCTTTTAAATAAGGTTCCGTTTGCGTAATCTCTAGAAGTTTAAACCTCTTTTTTCCTTGAATAATTACCGTTGTATTTCCATCTGGCATGCGAAATACTTTTAAGATCCTGGCAACTGTTCCAACCTTAAACAATTGTTCTTCGCTTGGATCTTCTACTGTATCATCCATTTGAGAAATTACCCCAATATTCTCATTGGCGTTTTTTGCATCTTGAATTAGCTTAATTGATTTATCTCGCCCAACGGTAATTGGAATTACTACTCCAGGGAATAATACTGTATTTCTAAGAGGTAAAATTGACATACTGGTAGGTACATCCTCCAAATTCATTTCTTCCTCATCCTGACTAGTCATCAAGGGAATGAACTCCGTCTCTTCATTAATGCTGCCTGAGAAAAAGTCTGGATCAAATTGAAATATGCTCATCTTAATCTTTTAAAGTCAAATTGTCAGTCATGTACTTAAAATAGACCAACATTATTGTTGGAGCTTTATGATTCAACTGTTATGCCAAAACAAATCGCTGATTTTCTGTCAGCCAAAGTTTCTATACGTTTTCGTAATTTCAGAGATGTGCTTTAAGATAGATTTATCTTCTTCACTTAATGGTATATTTCTCCTAGCCATCACCTTTTCAGCAACTTCCATGGCTTTATCGAATCGATAATCAATCCATTTTTCTGATCCACCCCATGAAAAAGAAGGGATGAAATTTCGCGGAAATCCACCTCCATAAATATTAGCACTCACACCTACTACAGTTGCTGTATTAAACATGGTATTAATCCCACTCTTAGAATGATCTCCCATCATCATTCCACAAAATTGCTTACCACTATTTTTGAATCCATTTTTTTCATAATTCCACAGCTTTATTTCTGCATAATTATTTTTCAAATTGGAAACATTTGTGTCTGCACCTAAATTGCACCACTCTCCCAAGACAGAATTTCCTAAAAAGCCATCATGGCCTTTATTCGAGTATCCAAAAATTACAGAATTGTTTATCTCCCCTCCTACTTTAGAAAAAGGTCCAATGGTCGTTGGGCCATAAATTTTGGCACTTAATTTCACCACAGCTCCTTCGCAAAGTGCAAAACCTCCCCGAATTACACATCCCTCCATTACTTCCGAATTTTTACCAATATAAATTGGGCCATTTTCTGAGTTTAGGATGGAAGCTTGAACTTTCGCTCCTTCTTCAATAAATATTTGATCCCCGATTAGAATGTTATTGTCTGGAACAGTAGCTGACTTCCTGCCATTGGTTATTTGTTCATAGTCCCTTTGCAAGGCTTCTCCATTTTTGGAAAATATATCCCAGACCTCATTAATGTCCAACAATTCCTCATCGTAGTTGATTTGACTGAATTCAAAATTTTCAATCTCTTCAAAAGCGATTGCCTGGGGAGACAGGAAAGCAATAATTTTTTCTTTCTCCTGATGATATATTAACTCTCCTTCCTTTAGATCTTTAATGGCTTCCAATAATTGATTATCAGGGATAATACTACCATTTATATAGTAGTTCTCATTGGTGAAATTAGTTGGATATTTAACTGCCAAATAATCCTCTGTCAAATAAGAAATTTCGGCATTCGTGACAGCTTTCCACTTTTCAGATATGGTCCTTATTCCTAGCCTAATCTCAGATACAGGTCTGGTATAAGTAAAAGGCAATAAATTCAATCTTTGATCATCAAAAAGAATAATATTCATGTTTCAATTTTAGAAGTCAAACAAAGGTAGTTCTTTCGACTCTCAATTCGTACTTTCGGCAGATGTATAGGAAAGATAGAATTAAAGGAATTGTAGCACTTATACTTTTTGGCACCATTGGCATTTCTTATTGGATTTTAGGAGAAGAATTCACCAAATGGATAGCAATAGTTGCAATAGGCGTTTGGTTAATGACTATCTATATTCTGAACAGAAAAGAAAAGAACAAGGAATAATTATCTAGATTTCTTTTTCCTTAATAATAACAGAGGTAGTAATGTTAGGTCCGTAATTACTGCCGAGATTAAGGTAAAACTTACAAACAATCCTATATAATAGGTACTCTTAAAATCGGAGAGAATCAAACTTCCAAATCCTCCAATCAAAATAATCGTTGTAATTATGATCGCTTTACCGGTAGACAAGAAAGTTCTTCTTACCGCATATAAATTGCTAATACCACGATTACTTTCCTGTTTAAAACGACTAAGAAAATGGATGGTATCATCCACAGCTATCCCAAATGCAATAGTAAATATGAGCGAGGTAGACATGTTTAATGGAATATCCAGATATCCGATTAAACCGGCGGTCAAAAGAATTGGAAATATATTAGGAACTAAAGAGAGAAGTGCCATTGAGAGTGATCTAAACAAAATACCCATCATCAAGGCGATTATTGAAAAGGCAAACAGCAGCCCTAGTATTACATTCCTAGACAAATATCTGCTGCTTTTATCTACAATTACTGGCGTTCCCGTTAGTTCAAATTGCAATAAATCTGAATTGACCTCTCTATCTATAAATGAACTTAGTTTATCATTCCGTATCAACATTTCAAAACTTCCTGGATCATTTATTCTTCCATTAATCCTACCCAATTTACCATCCTTAGAGATCAAATAATTAAATACGGAATCTTGCTGCTTTGCAAGCAACTGATTTAAGTAATCAAATCGCTTCTCTTTAAGCGGGAAACGATAATACTCTTCCCTCCCATTTCTGCTTACCTTATTCATAAACTTATATGGAGTTAATGGAGATGTCATTTGAGAGAGACCATACTCCATACTTAGGTAATTTTCAATTTTTACCAATTCCGATAAGACTTCATATTCTTTCAAATCATGCCCATTTTGCGGAATTAGTGCCATTTCAAAAGGCCTTATACCACCATAATTATCTTGAAAAAAGATCAACTCTTGCATCAATGGTTCATCATCGCTTAAATCATGCATCAAGAAGTAATCAAAACGAATCCTCAATATTCCGAATACAGCAATGATGGTCAATAAAAGATATAAAGTCAAAACCAATTTTCGTTTTCTGCTTACTACCAAGAAAACATCTGCCAGTATTCTATCCCAATGATTTCTAAGTTTTTTGGCATCAATAATTTTTGGTTTCTTCATGAAGGTAAAAACAGCTGGAATAAATAGTATAGCAACCACATAAGCCAGCAATACTCCTAATGCGATAAAGATTCCAAAATCTCTAGCTGGTTCCATATCAATGGTCACAAGAGTTGCAAATCCTATAGCTGTGGTAATAGAAGTCAATAAAGTAGCAACTCCCACTTTATTTAACATCAATCGGATTGCTTTGAATTTACTCTTACCCAATCGAATTTCTTCCAAATATTTGGATACCAAATGCACCACATCTGACATGCCAACAACCAACATAATTATAGGCAATAAAGTGGTCATCATATTTAATGGCCTACCTGTCATCTGCATAAATCCACTACTGCCAATAACAGCTATCATTACGGTAACTAAAGGAATTATGATTCCCCAAAAAGAACGGTAGGTTATGAATAAGAATAATACCAGGATGACAACTGAAATTGATGTAAAAATTAGGAACTCTTCTTGCATGATATCGATATAAACCTTCTGTCCATGTATCTTGCTGATCATGTGTACATCATCGAAATCATATTTGTTTATCAAATTATCAATGCTGGTTCTTAAGGTGTCAGATTCCTTCTTATTAATGAATTGTTTGTGTTTTAGGTAGAGGCAAATTGAATTACTCTGATTCGAGAGCATACTTGCCATCAACTCATTGGATTGTTCAAAAAAGAGTGAATCCTGTGCATAGAGTTCTGGTCGGTCTACATTTAAATAAGGTTTGTATTGAAAAAGCAAATTCCCAGCTTGAATTTTAGGATAGCTGGCATTTATAGGAGATATAATTTCCCTTACATATTTATATCCTTCTAATTCGGATACAAAACTTCTGGCATTGATTAAAAACTCCTCTTGAAAAACACCTTCATCATTCACCAAGGATAGAAGCATGAAATCATTGTCAGTTTCAAAAGCTTTGCGATACTCTCTAAAAAACTCTAATTCATCTCCTTCTCCTGGAAAGAATTTCTCAAAATCATAATCAAAGGTCGATTTAGAAGCTCTGTAACCAAAATAGATGGTGAAAAGAGAAAGAATAACAAAACTCCACCTAGCGAGTTTTTTGTATTTGCGTTCAGTCTTTGACAGTGTATTGATTTTGATGGGCAGCTAAATTAAGGAACAAAGAATTTAATTTTTCTCAACATCCAATTTCTTGACTTTTCTAAGGTCAATCAAATTCATAGCATTTGTTCCTAAACCCTCGATATTGTTTTGGGTGAAGCGTACAACTTCATCATAGAATAAAGGAACAACTGGTGCTTCAGAAACAATCATACTATCCATTTTTTGATATAAATGAAAACGCTTTTCATTATCATCTGTTTGCATAGCTCGGCTATACCAATTGTCGTATAATTTATTTTTAAAGTGCGTATAGTTCGGACCAGAAGGTGCAAAATTTATACTCCGAAATAAAGAGAGGTAATTTTCAGCATCTGGATAGTCTGCAACCCAAGACTTTCTGAAGAAAAATACTTTAGCATTAGCTATCAATTCATTGTTGGTTGCAGCTTGGTTAACAACGATCTTTATTGGAATGCCAAATGTTCCCAATTGATGTTGCAAATATTCGCAGATGTCTAAATACTGTGGTGAAGTATTCAACTCAATAGGGCTTAATCCTTCCCCTCCAGGGTAACCTGCTTTTATCAATAAACTTTTAACTGAATCTGGACTATAATGAAACCCTTTAATGATATCGGCATCAAAAGAAGGTAATCCTTTGGGCACAAAACCAGAACTAGCCGGAGTTCCAATACCATTCCTTAAGTAATTCAACATTTTTTGCCGATCGAATCCAAAATTGATGGCACGTCTCAAAAACTTGTTTCGGAGCGAATGATCTTTTGATAAACTATCATCAATCATAAAACCTAAATATTCCGTGTTTAGGTAAGGGCTTCTACTATACTGTATACTGCCTCGATATTTTTGATTTAATGCTCCATCTGCATTTAGCAATTCATCCTTGTAACTTCCTTTCAATCCACTTAAAAAGTCTATGTCTTTTTGTATAAATTTTAAAAATGCAACTTCCTGATCTTTGACAAATGAAATAGAGATTGCATCTAGATAAGGTAAATTATTACCATTCTCATCCATTTCGAAATAATTCTCATTTTTTAGAAAAACAAGCTTTGAATTCTCTTTCCAATATTTAAATTGAAAAGGTCCAGTACCAATTGGATTTGCACGAAAAGATTCCCCGTAATAGGCCATTGCTTCTTCGGGTACTACATTACAATACATCATGCTTAATATTCCTAGAAATGGTGGGAAAGCTTCTTTTAGATGAATTTGAAGGGTAGTATCATTTAAGGCTTGAATTTTCAATTGTCCAAGCTCATTTTTTTCCACTGGATTCATGACCCATTTACCAGGAGAAAGCACATTTGGATCAATTAATCTTGAGAAAGAATATTTAAAGTCTGATGCAATAACTTTTCGCGTTGAATCTTCACCGAAAACTCCATGCTTATGGAAATAAACATCATCCCTTAATGTAAACTGATAGGTTAAGCCGTTATCTAGAACAATCCATCTTTTTGCAATACAAGCTTGGATATTTAAATTTTCATCCATTTGAACCAATCCATTAAATAATTGATTCACGGCGGAGATATTTTCCAATCGACTTGCAGCAGCAGGATCTAATGAAGTAATACCCTCGCCAACATTATATTTAAATATCTTTTTGTCTCCATAACGATCCCGCTGAGAGCAAGATATTAATAAGGCAGAGATGAGGATGAAGATTATATTCTTGGCCATAGAAATGAACAACAATGATAGGTTTAATTCCATGCAAATTAAAACAGGATAATTTCATTATTTACAATTGAAGCACTTCTTTGTTAATACCTTTGCGGGGTGAATCACTTAATTTCAAAATACAATATTCCGGGACCACGTTATACCTCCTATCCTACTGTTCCCTATTGGGATAAGGAAGGGATACCCAAAGAAACTTGGATTAATTCTGTAAAAAGATCCTTTCTAGAAAGCAATGAAAAAGAAGGTATCAGCCTATATATTCATCTGCCGTTCTGTGAAAGTTTATGTACCTTCTGTGGCTGCAATAAGAGAATTACTAAAAATCATCAAGTTGAAGGACCTTACATAGATGCACTGCTAAAGGAATGGGACCTCTACTGTGATTTATTGGAGGAGAAACCTAAAATTTCTGAATTACATTTCGGTGGTGGTACACCAACTTTTTTTAAGGCCGAAAATTTAGACCGTTTATTGACAGGAATCTTTTCCAAATCTATAATTCCCAAAAAACCAGCCTATAGTTTTGAAGGTCATCCCAACAATACAAAGCGATCTCATCTCGAAGTGATGAGAAAGCATGGTTTTAATAGAGCAAGTTATGGGGTTCAAGATTTAGATATCAAGGTTCAAAAGACAATTAATCGAGTTCAACCTTTTGAAAATGTTGAAAGAGTTTGTAGAGAAAGTCGAGAATGTGGGTATGATTCAATTAGTTTCGACTTGGTATATGGTTTACCTCACCAAAGCATGGATAGTATTCGGAACACCATTCTCCAAATACGGGAACTTAAACCAGAACGAATAGCCTATTACAGCTATGCCCACGTACCCTGGATAAAGGGTAACGGACAAAGAGGCTTTGATGAAAATGATCTGCCTAAGAATGAAGAGAAAAGAGCATTGTATGAATGTGGTTATCAATTATTACTGGACTCTGGTTATCATGAGATAGGGATGGATCATTTTGCTTTGGAACACGATGACATGTTCAAGTCTTTAGAAAACAAAAACTTGCATCGAAACTTCATGGGTTATACAGCCTCGAAAACGCAACTTATGATTGGCTTGGGCGTTTCCAGCATTAGCGATAGCTGGTACGCATTTGCACAGAATGTAAAGAGTATTCAGGACTATTATGAAGTACTAAAAAAGGGTGAAATTCCAATTTTTAGAGGACATGAGTTGAATAAAGAAGATCTTTTCATTCGTAAAATAATTTTGGATATCATGTGTCATTTCGAGGCCCAGTGGGAATTAAACGATGACAATTACTTGATCATTCAAGATTCTATAAAAAGGTTGAAGGAATTAGAAGATGATGGATTAGTAACCATTACGGAGAACAGACTTCAAGTAACAGAATCGGGACGACCATTTGTAAGAAATATTTGCATGGCCTTCGATTTGCGTTTATTGCGTAATAAACCGAAAACTCAATTATTCTCCATGACCATATGATTGCAATTCTAGGAGGTGGTATTAGTGGTTTGACAATTGCTCATGAACTAAAGAAAGCAAATAAAGCGTTTATTCTTTTAGAAGCCTCAGCTCAATTTGGAGGTAAAATTCAAAGCAAACAAGAGCAAGGCTTGACTTTTGAATTGGGCCCTAATACAGTTTTACTTAACAATCCTGAGATCAAGAAATTAATTCAAGAAATCGGTTTAGAGAATGAATTAATTTTTGCGGATAACGATGCTGTAAAACATCGATTTGTTCTCAAAAACAATAAAATAGAAGCTATTCCCAATTCACTTAAATCAGCTATAAAAAGCAATCTTTTTGGATTTCAAACTTTAGCGAATGTATTGGCAGAGCCTTTTAGAAGAAAAAGAAAAATAGAAACGGATGAAACGCTTGCGGACTTTAGTCGCAGAAGATTCAGTACTCAAATTTTAGACGACTTTATCGGACCTTTTGTTAGTGGTATTTATGCTGGAGACCCAGAAAAGATGAGTGTTAAATATGCCATGAAACTTTTGAATGAAGCTGAGCATAAACATGGAAGTGTTATAAAGGGCATGATGAAAATAATGAAGGATAAAAAGCAATACTATTCTAAACATTATTTACCAGATCAGAAGATATTCACTTTTAAAGCAGGACTTCATCAATTGATTAATAGCATTGCTTCAGAAATAAAGGATGAGAGCAATCTAAACAGCAGAGTTAAATCCATACATCAAAACCCTAATGGGGGTTATACCTTGCAATTTGAGGATCATGAAGCTCAAAAAAAAATAGATGTAAATGAAATTATAGCATGCATACCAGCCTTTGCCCTTTCCAATATTATTCAAGACCTATCACCAAGTCTATCAAAACAGTTAGATTCAATTAATTATGTACCTGCTGTAGTTTGCCATTTTGCTTTCCCAAAATCTTCTATCTCCTTTCAAGACAAAGCTTTTGGAATTTTAAGTCGCAGGTCAGAAAATGTTCCATTTTTGGGAATATTGTTTAATAGTAAATTTTTCCCAACTCAAAGCCCACCTGATGTTGAATTGCTTACTGTAATTTCTGGAGGATATCAACAAGCTGACTTGATTGATGAGAGTGAAGAAGATATTTTATCTAAGGTTGAAGAACACATTGTTCAGATTCTTGGAATAAAAAATGATGCAATTTATAAACACTTACATAGATGGAAAAAAGGTATACCGCAATACGAAATCGGATATGAATCAACCTTAAATGAAATAAATAAGTTTCATGATGAACATCAAAACTTTTATATTGCATCGAATTACTATGGTGGTATTTCTGTCAGTGATTGTATTGCAAATGCAAGTCAGTTGGCAGCAAAATTGAATTGATGTTCTTTTATATCTCTAAATTCTTCTTCTTTCTCATTCATCCTTTTAGTTGGATTTTTTTACTCTTATTGTGGAGTTTAAAAACAAAATCTATCCAGAGAAGAAAGTCTATAATTATAGCAAGTATTTTTCTATTGTATTTTTTCTCTAATGGATTCACTTTTAACTTATTTGGAGATGCATGGGAATATGAAACCATTAACCCAAAAGAGTTAACAGACACTTTTGATTTGGCTGTTGTACTTGGTGGATTTGTTTCCTTAGATGACGATAATAATCTCGAAAGATTCAATGAAAATTCTGATCGAATATTCAATGTATTGCCATTGTATTTTGACGGTAGAGTCAAAAAATTACTCATCTCTGGAGGTTCGGGACGAATAAATCAAGAAGAAAAAGAGTCAGAAGTTTTGCAGTCTTATTTAATTCGGATTGGTGTTAATGAGGAAGATATACTTCTTGATAAGCAATCCAGAAATACTTATGAAAATGCAAAATACAGCGCTGAAATAATCAGAAAGAAACAATTCCAAAATATACTACTCTCTACCTCTACCATGCATATGCCTAGAGCCATAGCTTGTTTTCAGAAACAAGGGATAGCCATTACTCCTTTTGCTGTTGACGAAAGGACTACAAAAGAAAATGATTCTTTCTGGATGCAATTAATACCAAACCCTCAACTTTTAGTTGAATGGTATAAGATGATCCATGAATGGGTAGGTATTACAATATATAAGGTGAAAGGGTATTGTTAAGCATTAACTTTCATCAAGTCGGCCATGGTCTTACCTATTACCGCTGGTGATTCAACCACATGAATGCCACATTCCCGCATGATCTTCATTTTTGCCTCAGCGGTGTCATCAGCTCCTCCAATTATTGCTCCTGCATGACCCATGGTTCTACCAGCAGGTGCTGTTTGACCAGCAATAAATCCAACAACAGGTTTGGTTCCATTTTCTTTGATCCAACGAGCAGCATCTGCCTCCATGGATCCACCAATTTCACCAATCATGATAATTCCCTCTGTTTCTTCATCATTCATTAATAATTCCACAGCATCTTTGGTTGTGGTTCCTATAATAGGATCTCCACCAATACCAATACATGTCGATTGTCCCATTCCTGCTTTGGTCACCTGATCAACTGCCTCATATGTTAATGTTCCGGATCTGGAAACAATTCCAATTTTACCTTTATTGTGTATAAAGCCTGGCATGATTCCAACTTTTGCTTCTCCTGGAGTTATTACACCTGGGCAATTTGGACCAACCATTCTAACTTGCTTATCCGCTAAATATTCTTTAACTGTAATCATATCTCTGGTTGGAATGCCTTCTGTAATGCAAATAATCACTTTAATACCTGCATCAGCTGCCTCCATAATTGCATCTGCAGCAAATGCTGGTGGAACAAATATTACAGAAACATCAGCACTAGCTTTCTTCACTGCCTCATCCACAGTATTAAATACAGGGCGATCCAAATGTGATTGTCCACCCTTACCAGGTGTGACTCCACCGACAACATTGGTACCATATTCAATCATTTGTTGTGCATGAAATGTCCCTTCACTTCCAGTAAAACCCTGTACAATTACCTTGGAATCTTTATTAACTAATACGCTCATGTTTTAGATTATTTGTTCAAATGTGAAGCCAAAATTATTGTTTTCGAATTTGGCATGCAATTAATAATTATTGATTTTTTCAATATTTATTTAGGTGCCAATATTTAATTAAAATTCAGCCCATTATAGTCCTCTTTAGAATTTTAACAAGAATTACTATTTCCATCAATTAAAAAATAGATGTATATACATACATTTACAATTCTAATCCATAAACAACAACAAATTGAAAAAAGTTATATATCCAATTATTGCACTATTTATAGTTTTCAGTGCTTTTAGTTCAAAAGAAGAAACACTTTATAAAATCGATAATAACCTTAGTTCAGTTGAATGGGTTGGTAAAAAAATAACCGGATCCCATCAAGGAACAATTATGATTAAAGAGGGGGTTCTAAAAGTAACAGATGGTGCTATTGTTGACGGAGCGGTTGCAATTGATATGCAAAGCATTTCAGTGACAGATATTAAGGACGAAGGTACTAGAGCTAAATTAACCGGTCATTTGTCTTCTGATGATTTCTTCGGAGTGAAAAAACATCCAATCTCAAAATTTAAGTTGAAGAATGTAGAAGACCAAGGAGGTGGACAATTTAAAATTGTGGGAACTATTGAGATCAAAGGTATTACGCAAGGAATAATGTTTCCTGCTGCAATTCAAATGGAAGAAGAAAAAATGAATATTATGGGTGAAGTTGAAATTAATCGAACTGATTTTGGAATTAAATATGGGTCTGGATCATTCTTCGACAATTTAGGTGATAAAGCTATATACGATAACTTTCTGATTCGATTTAAATTAGTCGCAAACAAATAAGTTCAGTATAAAAATTTTGAATAGCCTCACTAAATGATCATATTTGGTGAGGCTAATTTTTTATAATAATGTACACGAAAAGAGTATATGGTTTTTGGATGACCTTCAATTGGTCTAAGAAACCCTTCATATTAGGAGCTTTATACACTGCACTAATATGCGTTTTAAGTTTAGTATTGGATCTCTCTATCGCCTTGCCATGGCAGCCCGTAAGTATAGTCGGTATTGCTGTTGCATTCTATTTAGGATTTAAAAACAACAGTTCTTATGATAGAACTTGGGAAGCGAGAAAAATTTGGGGTGGAATCGTAAATAATAGTCGGTCCTTTGGTGCAGCAGTTACTTCATTTGTGCATGGTGAAGAGGACGCAAAAATTCAAAAAGAACTTATTTACAGGCATATTGCTTGGTTAACCGCATTGCGCTACCAATTGCGGCTTAGTCGAGAATGGGAACATACCCAAGAACGAATTAAAGGCCTTTACTCACCAAACATTTGTGAAGAGTATTATGAGAAGTTAGATGATGAACTTGCCCAATTTATTCCGCAAGATGAAATTGATAACATCAATACCAAGGCTAATGCAGCTACCCAAATACTTGCAAGACAATCGCAACGCTTGCAAGATCTAAGAGATAAGAACTATTTCGAAGATTTTCGTCACATGGAATTTTATGCTTTGATTCGAACTTTTTATGATGATCAAGGTAAATCTGAGCGGATTAAGAATTTTCCATTTCCAAGACAATACGCCTCTACAGCTGTTTGGTTGACGATGATATTTAGCGTTTTATTGCCATTTGCAATGCTTGATATATTTAATGCTTTAGATCACATCAGTTATTTTATCATTTGCCCATTAATCTCAGGGCTACTGATTTGGATTTATTTCCTCATGGAAAAAATAGGCGATTACTCTGAAAATCCTTTTGAGGGAACTTACAATGATGTTCCAATAACTACTATAGCTAGAGGAATTGAAATTGATTTGAGAGAGATGATTGATGATGATCAAATTCCAAAAGGATTCATCGCAGAAAATGGCTTTTTATTGTAGAAAAGTGCAAAAAAATCCTAAAAAAGGCAACGTTTAGGGTATTAATAAAGTCTTATTGAAAAGAATTAATATGAAATATTATTTGTCTTTTCTTTTTGTTTTGCTGCTTGCAGTTGGATCACAGGCTCAAACTATCCAATCTTTGAGAATATCACCTGCAAATCCCACTACGAAAGATACAGTCTATGTTTATGCTGATCTTCAATTTTCTTCTACAGGCTGTCAGCTAAGCAGCAAAAGTTATAGCCAAAGAGGCAATTCATTTAATGCAAATACGCACCATTGTGTTGGTCTTGCATTAGCAATTTGCAATATTACCGACACCTTTAAATTGGGAATATTAAATGCTGGCACTTATGATTTTAACCTTATCCTAAATAGTGGATCTGGCCGAATGCCTTGTACTCCAGGAATTGTACCAAACGACCAAGACACTACTAGTTTTACTGTGACAACTGTTGTTGGAATTAATGAAACAAAAATTAATGCTTTCGAAATATATCCCAACCCAGCATCTGACTTTATTAGTATTGGTGGGGATATACCTCAAATTGAAGAATTAACAGTTTTAGATATAACAGGTTCCGAAGTCTTACAAATCAATCAACCAGAAAAAACCATAGATGTATCTAAACTTTCTGGAGGAATTTATTGGATCAAGTTCAGAACCAAAAATGGAGTTCAAAGCAAGAAGCTAGTGAAGCGTTAATTACTTCTCAAACTTTCGAATAATTAATCGAACCCCCCTATCAAAATTGAGGTAATTGTAAAACCAATTGAAGAAAGTAATCACTTTGTTTCTAAAGCCAACAAGTGCAATAAGGTGTACAAACATCCATACGTACCAAGCAAACAATCCCTGAAATCGCAACTTGCCTAAATCTGCAACAGCCTTATTTCTTCCAATCGTTGCCATGGTACCCAAGTCCTTATATTCAAACTCCTTAGGTTCAGAATTCTTTTGCCATTGAATTAGATTAGCTCCAAGTCGCTGACCTTGTTGAATTGCTACTTGAGCTAACATGGGCAATCCCTCTGGATACAATTTAGTCTCCATCCATGCCACATCTCCAATTGCATAAATGTTATCATAACCAGCTATTTGATTAAATCGATTTACCTTATACCTACCTCTAAAGACTGAATTCTCATCTATTCCAGCAATTAGATTCCCTTTTACTCCTGCAGCCCAGATCAAGGTTTTAGAAGCAAGTGGTTTCGCTTTCTTAAAAGTTATGGTCTGCCCATCATAAGCTTGCACAGATTGATTCATCCATAGGGTAACACCTAGATCTTCTAGATATTGATAGGCTTTTTTAGATGCCTTGGCAGACATGGGTGGTAAGACTTCATCCGCCATTTCAATCAAATGTATACTCATTCTTCGAATATCCAAATCTGGATAATCAGATGGAAGAACATGTCTTTTTAATTCAGCCAAAGCACCAGCCAATTCCACCCCTGTAGGTCCAGCACCTACTATGGCAAAACTCATTAAGGCCTCTTGTTCATATTTACTATCACTCAGCAAAGCCTTTTCAAAATTTTGAAGTATTAAACTTCTCAAGTCCAAAGCTTCAGCTACCGACTTCATAGACATGGCATTATGCTGCACATCTTTCATCCCGAAAAAATTGGTGGTACTTCCACTAGCAATAACCAAGTGATCGTAATCCAAGTCTCCAATGTTGGTTGAAATTATTTTATTCGTAGTATCAATATTTGCAACTTCTGCCATTCTAAACAAGAAATTGGTCTGATTCTTAAAAATTTTCCGAACCGGATATGCTATAGAATCAGGTTCTAATCCTGCTGTAGCTACTTGATACAATAAAGGCTGAAAAGTGTGGTAGTTATTTTTGTCCAGCATTACAACTTGGAACCTCTTATTTTTGAGTGTCTTCGCGATTTGAAGGCCTCCAAATCCGCTTCCTATAATCACAACTCTTGGGAGATTGGATTCCGGTATGTTCATTGCATTAGGCGATATGTTTTCAGCGAACCAAATTACACCTCAAATGTTAATTCTTTATATCGAAGATGAAAACTAATTTTGTAAGATGAACAATGCAGATTCAAAGTTCGATGAAGGAGTTAAACTTCTAAAAGAAGGATTGTTTAAAGAAGCCCTTCAGATCTTTAATGACTTAATCAATTCTTTTCCTGACAATGCCAGTTATTACAGTGAACGTGGTGTAGTTTATTTCCATATGAAATCAAAACAAAAGGCCCTAAGCGATATGGATAAAGCCGTTGAATTAGAGCCTAAGAAAAGTTATCGTTATTCAAGTAGAGCATACATTAGAGGGCATTTTGGAATGATTCACGATGCCATTAAAGATTATGAATACGCAGTAGAACTTGACCCAGAAGATGCTGTTGCCTACAACAATTTAGGTTTACTACAAGAACAAATTGGGTATCAAAAAATGGCCAATGACCAATTTAATAAGGCAGATAAATTAGCGGATATTCAAAATCAGAGAGGAAAAACCGATTTAGGTATAAAAGGTGAAGCAATCGAAATTAAAAATGTGCAAGAAGAAATCGATGCGGAAAGAGAAAACCAGAGTCTTTGGATGGAAATAAAAAAATTAGGCACCCAAAAAGGGCGCCGTTCTTTTTATAATTTTTTGAAATCTGGATTTAAAGTCAAAGATTAAAAGGGAAGATCGTCTTCTTCCTCATCTATACTTAGATCAGCTGTATTCAATGTTCCAATTGGCTCTTCAGAAGGAGGTGGTGCATCATTGGTAGGTACATTACTTTGTGAGGTTTCTACCTTCCAAGCATCCAGATTGTGATACCATTTACCATTAAATTCTCGGGATGATACATTAAAAAACACCTCTACCTCTTGCCCTGCTTCTACCCCTTGCAACATGGCCATCTTTTCTTCTCCAAATAAACTAAAACACACCAATGGATTAAACTGTGCTCCGCTATCTATAACGAAACTTTGCTTTTTCCAGTCTTTACCAGCTTTACTTGTCCCGCTTTCAACTTCAAGTATTTGGGATACTTTTCCCTTAATGGATATACTCATGATTTAATCTTCTATTATTTCTATGGAATTAATTTTATCTCCTGCTTGTATTTGATCAATTACATCTTGCCCTTCTACTACTTTACCAAAGCAAGTATGATTCCGATCTAAATGTGCTACATTATTTCTGTTGTGGCATATAAAAAACTGAGATCCTCCAGTATTTCTACCAGCATGTGCCATGGATAATACTCCACGATCATGGTATTGATTATCTCCATCCAATTCACAATCGATTTGGTATCCAGGTCCACCTGCACCAGTACCATCAGGACAGCCTCCTTGTATCACGAAATCGGGAATAACGCGATGAAAATTTAATCCATCATAATATCCTTTTCTGGATAATTTTACAAAATTCTCTACTGTTTTGGGAGCATCTTTTTCATAGAAGTCTACCAACATTTCTCCCTTATCTGTGTTTATTTTTGCTTGCATAATTTCGATATTTTGAGAGAGCTAAATTATTGATATAATATCTATAATTGAATTTGAGAAATACTTTTAAATCGTTTCAATAACAATGGCTGTAGACCTTGCAATTATTGGTGCGCAAAAAGCAGGCACAACTTCATTGAAAGAATATTTATCTCAGCATCCTTCTATCCAGACTCATCCCCAAATTGAGTTTTCCTTTTTTAGAGATGAAGAATTGTATCTGAAAGGTTATGCTGCAGCTGAAAAGAAATATCTAACCTTAAACCCAAACACAACGAATAAGAAAACACTTATAAAAAATGTAGGTATTTACAGTTCAACTGATGCCCTGGAAAGACTTTATAAGCACAATCCTGAATGTAAAATCATATTTATTGTTAGAAACCCAATTGCTAGAGCATACTCCTCATATAATATGGAAAGGTTCAATGGTTGGTATCAAGAAGACTTTGATGGCTTGAAAGAGGTAATCAAGAATAAAAAATTCGATGAGGTTAGTTATCGACTATTCGTATCTCATGGCCTTTATGTAAATCACCTTAAGAATATTTACAGTTTATTTCCTAAACATCAAGTTAAAATCATTGAATACGACTTCTTTCTAAAGAATACCTTAGAGGTTTGTAAGGAAATCATGCAGTGGTCTGGTATTGACTCTCTATTTAATTTTGATGTAAATAAGATTCACAATGAAACTAGAAAGGAGAATTCTGCTCAATTATCTTCCATTTTAATGAGCTTGAGAAGCAATAAGAATGTTTTTAAAAGAATAGCAAAGGCTATATTGCCTTATACCTTATTTACCAAAATGAGCTCTTCTTTACTAAGACTCAATAAATCAAAAAATAAATCGAATCCTATGAGTCCTGAAATGAAGGACTTTTTGCATGAATATTTTACTCCCTTCAATTTGGAGTTTGATCAATTGGCCGGAACGGACTTTTCATCCAGATGGAATGACTCAGAGCTTACCTAAAGAGGAAATTAGCTTATTAACCGCCATTGCCCGATGGCTAATTTTATTTTTCAATTCTAGATTCATTTCTGCAAAAGTTTGATTGTATCCATTTGGCAAGAAAATAGGATCGTAGCCAAATCCTCTACTGCCAATTTTAGTATCAGTTATAATTCCTTCACACTTTCCTTCCAATAGAATCTCCTTGCCCTGAAGAATTAACGCAATTACCGTCCTAAATTGAGCAGAGCGATTTTGAACTCCATTCATCTTTTGAAGCACCAAATTCATATTATCCTCAAAAGACCTTTGAGCGCCTGCATAATGTGCTGAGTGAACTCCTGGTTCGCCTTTCAAAGCGTGAATTTCCAGTCCACTATCATCTGCAAAACAATTTTCTCCAAATTCATTATAGACAAATCGTGCTTTTTGAAGTGCATTGCCTTCTAATGTTTCTTGATCCTCCCTTAATTCCTGATCATAATTTAAATCCTTCAATGAATGTAATTGGTGAATACCCGCCAATTTGGTTTGGATTTCTAATACTTTATTTTGATTTTGGGTAGCAAATATTAATTTCATGAAAATCCCTTATGATTTCAAGAAATTTATTCTGATTGGCTTAGTGGTTGGCATTACTTCAT
>Ga0207422_1002372_pt1 | contig 25312 bp, 8 predicted proteins | sample MarCyaLeptolynsp_FD_187757 | JGI IMG/M metagenome (GOLD analysis project Ga0207422, IMG submission 187757) | Marine cyanobacterial communities from Panama - species 1 Leptolyngbya sp. (SPAdes) | ecosystem: Environmental > Aquatic > Marine > Unclassified | place: Panama: Panama City | collected... | reverse complement strand
TCGAACCAATCGCGCGCCATCCATGAAAAAACTCCTGTTTTGATTTCGAGCGATCCTATATCATTCATCGACAGCAGGGAATTTTTTCCCAGGCTCACAGCGGACCCTACGGTCGTGCGATGTTTTGCGCGTGCCGCGAGATATATTATTTACACCGGCCCAACAAAAACTGGAGGCGGCGGGAATCGAACCCGCGTCCCAAAGCACTTCAGATATGGCCTCTACGTGTGTAGTCGGTCTTTTAAATCTCAACGCCGGCATCGCCGATCGACAGGCTACGCCTTTGTCCAGCTCAGTAGTTTCTCACCGCGTCGCGACCGAGCGACCCGACGCGGCCAGCCTGCTAATTGGCGTCTCCCCGCTTAACAGGCGTCAGCGGATCAACGTGCAGCTACTTAGGCTGCAAGGGCAAAGTTATTGCCAACTAAACAATGTGCCAGGTGATTTACGAGGCCTCCTGACAACCTCGACACGCCACCATACCGTCAGGTTGCCCGGTCGATACCAGATCGCCCCCGATACAGGGTTCGCCATCGTCGGCACGCGACCGCTTTGTTACTGAGCGGTTTCCACTCACCTTCGCGGTCGCATGTGCTCCTGCGGCGAATCGTTAAATGATAGGGCCGGAACGCGATGTTGTCACGACAGCGGGTTCGTCAGCGACCGTGTGATCGGATAATCATGCCGCCGTTTGACGGGCAGGATGATTCGACTCGTGGAATTGCAGTGAGAGTGCTTTGGTGGATTATCTGGACAGCGCGGCGGGTGGATTTCGTGCATTGCTAAACGACGTGGCGATTTTGAGAACGATAGATGCGTTTGTAGCGATGCAGTAAAGGATGTGTGGCGGGTGGGCACGATGGAAGAATTGGAGACGGTAGGCGCGATCGGTGATCAATCTGTTATACCGTCAATGAAAGCATGCAAAGGAACTCGTTTAAGTTGTTTGCTAATGGTCCCTGACAATTCAGAATATATATCCCAATCTGATGTTCATGAGTGGAGAATTTCTTTTTCGTCGCAATTGTGTCGCGAACGATATGGGGGGGCTTGCTCAACAAGAAACCCATCGACGTTTGGAAATCGTAATTGATCAATTCTTGGTAGGGGACCTGAAGATAGTTGCATGTTTGCGTCGTGCCGTCGATGTCGCCACAGATCGGCGGAAAGCAGCGCAGATGACGTACGTAGCGGGCCTCGTAGTCGCCGCCGTTTTTCAGGGGTTTGGCCTGCAGGAATTTTTCGGCAATGTCGTTGAGGGTGCGACGGGATTGATCGTGGGCATTTTGGCGGGCTTGCCGTGCCGTTTGGATTAACGCCAAGGGAGCCATTCCTTGATGGTTTTCTTACTTGAAATGGGCTTTGTCTTTCTCAAGGTCATGATCGCGATCGTCCCAACGGGCGAACCGCTGGCCAGTCGCGTACATTCTAGGCTGTTGCCCCCAAATTTGGGTATTAGAGCTAGCATGAACCTGTGGTGCGACCCCCCGCGGTCATGGAAAATGGCCGCGTCAAAGTCACTTTTTTGGGAGGTGCACCATGAAACGATTTGTCGGAGTCGACTATCACAAGCGGTTCAGCTACGGAACTATCATGGACGAACAGGGAGCGATTCTCAAGGAGGGCAGGTTCTCGAACGACCCCGAGTCGGTCGCCTCGTTCATGGACCATCACGGCGGTGCGGATTGTGCGGCGGTACTGGAAGCAACGCGCAATTGGACGGTCATGCACGATTGGCTCGAAGCACACTGCGGCTCGGTAACGCTAGCTCGTGCGTTAAAGGTATGTGCGATTGCAGGGGCAAAGGTCAAGACCGACAAGATCGATGCGGCCACACTCGCGCATCTGTTGCGATGCGATCTGATTCCAAAGGCCCATGTCGCATCACCATCTGCGCGCGTGCTTAAGAATCTGCTGCGACATCGCATGTTCCTGGTGAAGCTGCAGACGATGGCCAAAAATCGCATACACGTGCTGATCGATCGACATCCGCAAATACCAGCGCTGCGACCAGCCAATGAATTGTTTAACCGGGCAGGCATCCAATGGTTGAAGTCGGTGCCATTACCGGAGACAGACCGCGCCATTCTCGATTATGAACTGTCGCTGTTGGAAGCTTTGCGGCAACGAATCAAACAGGCGGTGGCGGTGGTATGGCAACACGCTCATGACGATCCCCGCATTCATCGAATGATGAGGATTCCCGGCATCGGTCGTTTTTTCGCCATGCTGATTGTCAGTGAGATCGACGATATTCGTCGTTTTCCCAAAGCCAAAAAGTTACACGCCTACGCCGGTCTCGTGCCGAGCACCTACGCCAGCGGCGGCCGACAGTATCACGGACGCATCATCAAAGCCGGCAATCCGTATCTGCGGTGGGCGACGATCGAAGCGGTCTGGCCGGCGCTGCGAAAGGATCACGCCTTGAATGAATACTATCAGCGATTGGCCCGCAACAAGGGTGCCAATAAGGCCTAGGTGGCAGCTGCCCGGCGCTTGCTGACAGTCGTGTATCACGTACTGAAGGAAGCGCGCTCGTGGCGGGCCGCGTCATGAGAAAGCCATCACGATCCGACTTCGGTGGACCTCGAAAAACGCTAGCCATGCCGGCGCTTGCCGACCGGTTTGGGCTCTTCTAGAGAATAGGTCGCCGACGATCGATGCTAAAGTGGCCGCACCAGTATGCTGGCCGAATAGGAGAATGATCGTATTTTGGTCGTGCAAACGCGTTCATTCTTTCAAACGCCCCTTCCATTGGTGAGGGCATTCGAAAGAATGAACGCTAGGAGGTTGACGCGCGGGTTCATAGGAGAACTTAATCGACTTGCGTGGGGTATTTGAATCTTAGGCATTGCGCGAACCAATTCGGAATATTCCATTGGTAGTTTTGGTCATCCTTCGAGAGAGTTTTCTAGCAGTTTTTGAAAAATTTTAGTGCGCAAATCATTGAATCTGGGCTGCCGATAATATAGGATTCGAGTCACTGAAATGGGGTCCGGAGGTGGGTGTTTGTGGCTTGTGACGCTAATCTGAAGCTCAATTGATGACGGCGATTCGGATTAGCGACGCGGGCTGTAACTTAGACACATCGATTCTGGCTTCCCGTTACGAATTGTGTTTTTTCTCGGGTACACGAGTGACCTGACCGGATTTGGGTTTGCCATTTTTTCCGTCTCGATGTGGAGAGTTCGGATCTCTGGCGATGCGAATCATGGCGTGCGTCCCGCATGTTTTCATAACTGATCGGGTTGGAGTAATTGACATGCTAAACAAAAATACGATTTTCTTGGCGGCGATCACCATTTTGCTAGTCAACGAGAACCTGCCCGCTCAGACGAATCCGTCCTGTTGCTACTACGACAGCAACAACCTGTTATGCACCACATTTACAACGGTGGAGGACTGCGCGGCACTCGGTGGTCAGACCCAGTTTGGCGCAGCTTGTCCCGGAGGTTGCGACGAATTTCCATGCAATCGAGCACCGCGACTCGTCCGTCACGGTTCCGCCAAGTTACATGGCGGCATAGAGTACCTGATCCCATCCGGTCAGTCGGAATGCCGTCAGCTTGATGTGAACGGAACGGATGTGATGGAGTTGGTCTTTGAGTTTGACAGACCAATTGTCGGATCAGTTGACAGTGATTCAGATGGAGAATGGGACGGCTTTGCCGACGCAGATTTCACATTAATCAACGCACAGTTTCATTCGTCCGCAAGCCCGTACATAGTTTACTCTGAAGGTGATCGTTCTCTCCGGCTAATTGTGACGCCGGCCGCCGCCGCCTACGTTGGGGTCCAATTCGAGGTGCGTAGCTATGATGCAGTAAACGCGCCCGCCGCGACGGAGGTCAAGCGAAAATATGCGTTTGCTTGGCCGGTTGCGAAGGGGGACGTCAATAATAATGGGGTAGTCGATGAGTTTGACAAAAATTCTCTGGAGTTTCACAACAACAATAAAGTACTAACAAGCGAAGCGGCGAACTATCGGTACGATATCAATCTCAGCGGTGCGATCGACTTCGATGATGTTAACTCATTTCCGAATTTCTCAACGGGCAATCCGAAGGAGCATGTAGTAACAGCGGTTTCTCGCAAGATTCACGATCCCGCAGGTGTTGCACTAGCTCTAGATATTCCTGCGGGAGAAATCGAGACGCGACTCGATCTCGATACCAGCGGGAATGGGACTGCACGGTTCGAGGCTGTCTTTACATTTGAGTCATTCGATGCGTCTGATCCAAATAACATCGTAACAACACTAGTGTCGCCTAAGCCGGTAGATTGTGATGTCTGGGACTCGACTGGTTTTCCGTACTTCTGTGTTTCATCTGGTGCTGTGACTAACGTAGATTTAATTGGAAACGAATTATCCGTAGTCATAGAGGGTGTTGTTCTCGATGACAAGCTATCGATCGCATTCCGAGCCACTGACGATGCAGGTAACGTCTTTGATGTCAACGCGAGTTGGCTAGTCTTCGTCGGCGCTGTGAATGAAGATGAGCAAGACTTCTCAACTGCGTATAACGGAATCTGTGGATCTTCGTTCTTCGATTATTCTGGCTTTCCGAACAGCGGCCTCGGGGCTCCTACAACGCAATTGTATGCGAAGTACGATGTCGATCTGGATGGTGAATTGTTATTTGAAGATGATTTCGGGGCGCCAGCAGGGGACAGGCTTATTGTCAGTCAGTATCAAGGCAACTGCGACAATTCCACATCGCCATCTGTGGACGTTTTGTGCCCAGTTTCGCAAGGTGCTTGTTGCACGTTAGCAGACGATATCGCTTATTGCGAGTTTCGATTTGCGAGCCAATGCACCGGAATCAATGATCGATTTTATGAGGGGGCGGACTGTTCTCAGATTATTTGCAACAACGTTGGTAGTTGCACGTTTTCTACACCTCTTGTTACTGGTGCAAGTAATGCGGAAGCGTGTTTCATTAACAGGGAATCTGAATGTGTTGCGCTAGGCGGAAGTTGGCAATTTGGCGGAGTGTGTAGTTCGTTATTTGGAGGGGGATACACAATTCGTGTTGACAGAAATGCGGATAGCGCGGATGTCGGCAGTTGTTGGTATGGCGCCTATACCGACCTGCAGCAGGCACTTGCTGATGCAAGCAACTCTGCGCTTACACCGGTGAACGTGCTAGTGGCGGAGGGGACCTACTTCCCTGCAGGACCGGATGGCCCATCTACTAGTAGCTTTGAGATTCCGGCTGATGTTCGATTGATTGGAGGGTTCGCAGGCTCCACGTGGGAGAATGCGCTTTGCGATGATCGGAATCCGGAGGTGTTTAGGACGATTTTGTCCGGGGACCTTAAGCGAAACGACTTAAGCAACGAAGCCATCACTGGAGCCAGTTACGACGATAACGTGTTCCATGTCGTCACGGTAACTGGCCTCTCTGCAACGGACGAAGCCCTCGTAGACGGCGTCGTTGTTTCTGCCGGCGTGGCAGATGGCGTCAATCAAGATCTGTCTGCAGGGCCGGGAGATTCGAGTGATGGCGGATGTATCTATTTCAGTGGATTAGGAACGTTACGAGTCATTGCATCTGATCTGTCGGACTGCCATGCCGCGAATCGCGGAGGTGCCATCTTCACGGATGCAGAGGCATTGTATATTGATGAATGCACGTTTGAGAGAAACACCGCAAATATTGGTGCCGCGTTGGCTATTGTAGAATCGGCATCGAATGGTGCGCCGTCGGTATTCATGCGACGATCTCGCTTCGAACAGAACGAGGCCATCGACAAGGGCGGCGCGGTCGCATGCATTGATGAAGTTGATGCTCACCTTATGAACACGTGGTTTGAAGACAATCATGTAAAAGGTGCGAGTGGTTACGGTGGGGCGGTCTTTGCTGAGTCAGCCACCCAGCCGGGTACGGTATCGCTGGCGAATTGTCTGGTGGGAGCGAACAGTGCAACCGGCGCTGTCGGGCAGGGGGGGGGCGTCTATACCAAAGATGTTGGAATGACACTCAGGAATTGTACAGTTGGTCGCAATCTTTCTACCGACCCGCAAGGCATTGGGGTTTATTGCTCTGGAACGGAATTGGTACGGGTGATAAACTCCATTATTTTTAGAAATGGGGATTTTGACCTCTTCGACCCGCTGCAGAATATCGCATGCGAAGGATCGGGCGATTGTTACAAATCGGATATTGCCTCGCCAAGTGGTATTGTCTTCTTGCAATACTCTTACCTAGGCGGGGCCAATTTTCAATCGCCGGTTGGGGAAGGAAATTTTTCGCGCGACTCTGGCTTGGATTTCAAAGATGACAGCCTCGGTTTATTTGTAGACTATTTTTCTAGTGGTGAAGCCGGGAATTCATTAACTGCATTGTTGCCGACCGTTGCTGGAAATTGGTCGTTAGATGACAACTGGGTTACCGGTACGCTGATTTCCGAAGATGTATTCGGGCAACCAAGGCTGGTGCTCGCGGATATTTCGGGTGGACAAGGATCGCCCCAAGTGATCTCTTGGGTTTCGATCGGTGCGATCCAAGCAGTTTATCAATGCTGTGCGGCATCAGGCTGTAGTATTTTCGGCAACAATATAAATCCGAATGGTTGCAAGTTCGTTCGTTTCGACTTTGAGTGCGATCGTGTGCTCGAGGACCTCGCGTACGAGTGTAGTTCTGCTCCGCAGACATTTTGCCCAAGAGGCCTGAATTGCGGAAATTATCTGAATCCGACGGGTATCACCGTCGGCCAGAGTTTTGAAGGTCAAGAGACTGACCCGGACTATGCGTGTAATGACTTTCTTCTGCTCCCGTCATTTACAGAGACCGGAGATTTGGTGCCCAACGACGATTGTGACAGTTCGAAGGCAGGAAACTTCTTTTTTTGCGACCCATCAGGATCTGTAAATTGCGGTACTGATCCGGTGACCGATTGTTCTGTATTGGCCGGTGATCGTTCTGATGTTGAGCCAGTTCCTCAGGTATGTTTAAACGAGTCATTTTACTTTCGTTTTGTTGGCTACGATCTCGACGCACTAGAGTCAGGTTGCGAATTGTGGGCACAACAAGCGCGCGGTGAAGTAGCTGCAGCGATATTTGATCGCTTAGTGATTCGTGCATGGCTATCAACGCCAGATGGTCGCCGCATCGAATTACCAAAGCGAATCGTAAGTTATTCTGAGTTGCATAACGGATACCAGGTTCCGGTTGAGACGAGTACGCCGGGGCGTCATTTTGTTGACCTAATTATCGATGACACGGGGGATGGAGGACCCTTTACAGATGACGCTCCTCGGTTAATGACATACTCCTACAGTGTCGTTTTATTTGATCGATTGGTTGACGATTCGGTGAGCGTCGAGACAACCCCCTGCGGCAACAATTGCTGCCGATACTCAGATAGCGAATATTGTGGTGTCGATTGCAACAATAATGATATCGATGATTCGGTGGAGATATGGGGAGATGGAACCAATTCAGGTAATGTCGATCTTGATCGGAATTTTGACTGTCAATTGGACGGTTGTGATCCAGATTGCCCGCCAGTCGATATCGTGTTTATTATCGACACGTCGGGATCGATGACGACCGAGGCGTTGGGGCTTTTCAGCAGCCTGGGCGACGCGATAGAGAATCTGGGTGTCAACTCTCCAAATATCTCGGTGACCATTTTGCGAGTGATGGATCGCGATGATACTGCTGTGTTTTGTCCGTGCGAGCTCTTGATGCCGGCTTCTGCTGTGGTTGATGATTGCTTGGACACAAATTGTATTGGTGGCGGATCGTGCGATTTAGACGTTGCTGGTCTAAACAATCAATATCTCGACGTTCCACTGCGTATATCGAGTACTGAGTGTTGGTATGGTGGCCTTAAAGAAGGAGAAATCGCGGAAGTAGTCAATGATGTATGCTGTGGGGACGGAACTCTCACTGGCTATCCGGCAATTGATGGACAAGGAGGACAGGAAAGCTGGGGGCTCGCCTCAATTCTCGTGGCTAGGGATTACCAAGACGTCACCTCTAATCACGGCTGGCGTGATATTGACGATCTCATCAGGATCATCGTACCAATCTCGGATGAGTTACCGTGCGGAGGCACAGGATCGCCCGGCGTACGGGAGTGGGACCCGTGTTTGTGTAGCCGCTTCATTCAGCCAGTTGACGGAAATGTCGCAGACTTTAACTGCGAGCCGAATATTTATGATCCAATCGGTGCAACCTACGAAGAGATTCAGTTACTTCAGTTAAATCGACAACGAAGTACTATTGAAAAACTTGTCGAGGTTGCAAGACAAAATGACGTGATTATCTCACCGATCGTGACGCCGGTGGCAAGTCCGACAAGTTTCAGTGGAGCTGATGTAGACCTGAGATTTTGCTTTCAAAATCATCAGTACATTGAGTTTTGCTTGTTTGTTGCCGCCCATCACTTAGCGGAAAAGACAGGTGGTAGTGTCATACAGGTTCCGTGGGGTGACACAGGCCCAGCCTATGATGCCGAGGTTTCCGACCGTATTGAGGTTGGAATCTCCCGAATCATCCGAAACGCATGCGCGTCCGCTACGTGTGATATTATGACACATGTCGATGTATCGGGTTCCGATGTCGTTCCGTTGATGCCGGAGATGATGACGGACATTTACGAAGTCCCTGAGTGCTCGACCGTCACGCTCAACGCCGCCATGTCAACATCTCCCAACGGTAGCTTGATGTTCAACTGGGATATCGGTGCCGACGGTACGATCGATTTTCAAGGTGTCGAATTCGATCTTTTCTTGGAGGCAAACGAGGAGGTCTCGGAGCCCTATGAAGTCCTCGAAGTCGTACTCGAAGTGATTGATGGATCAGGTTGTGCTGTTACGAAGACCATCCAATTCAATGTTATAGATTCTGTCCCGACTGTTGCGGTTTCGGGCCCGACGACGATTCAAGACACTGAATCCGTAGTCTTTTCAGCTTCGGTGGGGGCCGCTTGCGACGACGTCATCGGTGTCAGTTGGCGGTTGGTTCCAGACGATAATATGGTCCCGGCCTACGATCCGCGCTTGGGTGGTAGTGACGACTGGCCCGCTGGAAGTCTAATCACGACTGACGCAATCGATCATACAGGATTGCTTGAGGCTACCGTCATGGATTCTGACGGTGATACGGCGACGGCAAGTATTCACGTCACCGTCGTAGACGAGTATGGCAATGAGACGTTCAACACCGACGATCCGCGTCTTGAGGTTGTTGCGCGGCACCATTCTTATGAGGTTGTCGGGACAGACGTTTTTCACTCCGCCGATCTCATTTTGACGAATAAGAGCGCCTACCCCTTACACGGTGAAATTTTTGTCGAGTTCGCCAATCTCACTCCGGCGGGTACGACGGTGGAAAATGCCTATACGGGCGAGGCGTCGACGCAGTTGGGGGCCGGCGGGCCTCTCGTCAAATACGTAAACACAGGTGAGGTTATTGGGGCCGATGAGTCTATTGTTAAGCGCATCGAGTGGAAGAAATCCACCACGTTGGATAACGGGCCATTTTCCTACGACGCTGTCGCGCATTTGCGGCAGCAACCCCCCGTGATCCGATCAATGCCACCGTTAGGGACGGTTGCCGAGGGTATTGTCGGTGCCGATCCCGAAATGACAGCGATTCAGTTCCTCGTGACCTTGGATGAAGGACAGTATTACGAATATGCGGTGGATGCCTTCGATCCTGAGGGTGACCCGCTGCAGTATTCCCTGAAGGCTGTTTCGGGCGACCTCCCAACCGGGATTGGGATTGACTTTGAAACCGGCTTGCTGCGTTGGACGCCGGGCGAAAATCCAGATGGTGACCCGATTCATTGGAATGTATCGATTGATGTAACTGACGGCTTCGATGTTGCGAGCCAGACGGTTCGGTTTGTTGTGGAAGATGTCAACCGCCCACCTGTGTTTGCGCAGGCTTACGGCACGGAGACGGTAGGTCAAGCGGTCGTGTCGGACTGGCGTTTGGCGGTGTACGTCACAGATCCGGACGGGGACGAGGTCAATCTTTCGATTCTCGGTGTTACGGGTACGGTCGACAACAGATTTACCGCCATTCCAGATCCGGTCGTGAATGGTGTGGCTGAATTGCAGTTGAATCAGCCCAATACCACGACACTTCCTGTGGGCGTGTATGCGCTAACAATTGTTGCGACTGACGGAATGACCGAAGCCACGATGCCGCTCAATCTGCGTGTCGTCGATGCTAGTTGTGGTGGTGATGGTGGGGCTGCTCCTTCAATAACGCCGGTGCCCAACCCACCCTTGGCGGCTGTGCAGGGGCAACTATTCCAATACCAAGTATTGCTAGATCAAGCGTACTCGGGCGTTACCTATTCTTTAACTCAGCGACCGGAAGGGATGTCCATATCCGCCGACGGACTCATCAGTTGGACACCAGCTTTTGATTCCAACAGCAGCGAAGTCGTCACTGTAAAAGTCGTTGGAGAGTCCACGGATTGTTCCGACACCTACTCCTTTAACATCGCAGTCACGGATTCAAATGCCCCGCCTACGGTGGAATCGATCGCGCCTCTGACGGCAGACGAAGGTACCTATTTTGACTTCTGGGTGGCTGCCACGGATGCTGACGCCGATTCCTTGCGCTACGCCTTACTAATGCAGGATGGTAGCTCTCTGCCTGCAGGGCTATCGATCGCGCCGGGGGCAGGCGTGATATCTTGGAGTATTTCGCAAACGACAGTTAAAGACAATCTGGGCCTCGGTGTAGATGAACTGGTGCTACCGCTCTTGGTCCGAGTGACGGATACAGCTCAGGTCCATGTTGACACTGCGTTTACCTTGACCGTCAACAAAGTCAATGTCGCGCCTGAGATTTCATCGAGTGCCGGCACGCTCGCGTACGAGTCACCTGCCAATTCCAGCGAACCGGGCCCCCAGTATACATACTTGGTAGAGGCCAACGATCCTGACGTAGAACAAGACTGCCCTGCGCATCCGACGGAATTGTGTTACGAGCTTATTCAGGGGCCGTCAGGAATGGCTTTTAGCACGACGCAACACAACCTCCTCGAATGGACGCCTCCTTACGGTTCGGCCGAGGACAGTCCGTATTATGTTGAGATTTTGGTAAGTGATGGCGATGCCAACGATCCAAAATCCACGCGTCAAACTTGGGTTATCAATGTCGTCCCAGATCAGACGGGCAATTTCAATAATTCGTTGCCGTATTACGATCCTGCGGTTCCAGATGTTCCCGCATCATACGCAATCTATCGCTCAGGAACGCCGGTCCCCTACGTGTTTCAATTCCCCATTCTTGACCTGGAAGATTGTCCGCAAGGATTTGATTCCCAAGATCCGACCGCATGCGATTTAACTTATGACGTAACGATCGATCCACCTGCGCCGATGAGCAATCCAGAATTTGCCATTCTTTCGCCGTCCGGTGAGTTCACTTGGATTCCCGCCGCAACCGACTTTCCCGAATGGGATTTTGTCAATGGTGTCGAGCAAGACTATCAAGCGTTCGAAGTGCGTGTGGTTGTGACGGATAGCGACGGGGGGGCTTCTCCGTACACGTTCAATGTTGGGTTGGTCAATTGTAGTTTTCTGGCAATTCAAGTTGCGACGCCTCCGTTGACATCGGCACAAGTTGGAACCCGATACACGTTTGACTTCGAGGCGTTCGATGCGGCTGTAGACAGCGACCTTTGTGGCACAGATTTAGTCGATCAGACGATGTATGCTGAGCTTGTTCAAGTGCCGTTTGGTCTTGAATCGACTGCACCACTTGCCCCCTTACCAAGTGGTCTCACAGTTACCGCGAGCGCTTCGATTGAAAATAACGCAGGTACCGCCCTGTTTAGCCTAGACTGGGATGCGCCGACAACCGAAGACATCGGGACGCATTTTGTTGGCGTTCGGTTAACAAGTAGTTCGGGAACAGAAGCCTACACTTATCAATTCCCGATCAACGTGACCGCTGGTGTGATCGACAACACCCCGCCACAGATTGTCTCAAGTCCGCTGGATGGTGGCACTCCCAATCTAGTCGTCGGTACTCAATATACGTACCAGGTTGACATCGAGGATCCGGATGTCGGCGACGTACACCATTACGAATTGTGCCCCAAACCTGCGGGTGCTGAGATAAACGAGCAAACTGGTCTGGTCACATGGACGCCCATGCGCGGTCAGGAGTGTACGGCCTCGTTTAATGTGCGCGTAACCGACGCCGCTGGTGCTTCAGATGAGCAGATATTTGCCTTGGGGGTGGCTCCGGAGGGCAATGACACCAACGATTGCCCGCCGTTTGTCTTTGCCGATCCGCACTGGATTTTGGAATTGGACGAAGATCTCAGTACGGTAGCTGTGCAGGATAATAATGATCTCTGCCCCAATGGTGATCTATGTGATCCGGATGGGTCAATTGACGTTCCGATGTTCTTCGTCACAACCGGGCCCGCCGGACTTCAGGTAACCAACGACGGCCCCGATCGAGGAAGAATCATCTGGGATCCGGTGGATCGCGAAACGGGAACCCACCGAGTGGTGGTGGAAGCCATTGATCCACAAACGCTCGAATCGGTGGAAGCCAAATTCCTGCTTCATGTGTTTGACGACGGCCTAGGAGGCGGTGGTCTGCTTGCCCCTACGCTTCCGATCATCCTATCGTCAGCGCCGCAAGCGGCTGCGACCGAGCAACTGTACAGTTATCCGATCTTGTTACCCGCCAATGTGCAAGGTGCGGCGCGTATTGTCAGCGGCCCCTCGGGGGCAACCGTCGATGCGAGTAACGTCCTCCAATGGATCCCAAATGCAAACCAACTGGGACGGTATGAGTTCGTCATTCGTGCTGAATTGGATGCCCCGTATCCGGGAATTTGGACCGAACAAACCATCGTCGTGACAGTCTCTGAGTCGGGAGAAGATGTCTCGCCTTGCATTTGCTCCAATCCGGTGAAGCGCGCGTACGCCGGCTCCGCACTTGTCTATCAGTATCCGATAGATGTTGTGGATGACGGGGTAGCGATTGATCTCGATTTTTCATTGGATGATACCTCGATTGCACGGGGTATGACGATTTCTAATACGGGAGTTATTCGCTGGACGCCCGACGCAGTCGACGACCTGGGCATCCATGACGTTACGGTCCGTGTCGAGGATTCTGGTGGAGGCCACGTTGAGCAGTTCTATAAACTTCGAGTCATCGACGGTGATCCGGCCTCCGTTTCAAATACTGCACCACAGATCATTTCAATTACGCCTCAAAATCCGGATGCGGATCTATCCGGGAGCGAGATTGTCTTTGATGTACTAGCCGTGGATGCGGAGCAAGCCTCTGATACATTGACATACACGGTTGTCGAAGCAGCGGGTCAAGATATAAGTTTTCCAGGTGGCGCAAGCCCGGCCCATGATGACTTAGTCTGGAGGTGGACGCCTTCGACTATACCAAATGAGGGTACGTACACGTTTGTTGTCAAGGTCGAGGATGGCCCCGAATTGGCTGATATTCAGGATTTTGAGGTGACGGTTTCGATTTCCGGCACCAATTATGCGCCAGAGATTACCAGTCAGCCGCCGACCAGTGTTCCGTACGGTCAGTTACTCAGTTACAAGATGGATGCCTTCGATGCCAATCATACTGGTAGAGGCGATTTGACTTGGGAGGTTGTTTCTGCGGTCACGAGCCCGCCGCTTGTAGAGATGTTCTCGAATCAAGTCACGATTGAGGATTCACCTGACCCAAGCGATGGACCAAATATCGCAGTCTTAAAGTGGGACGCAGTGACTGTAGCTCATGAAGATATTGATTCGGTTACGTTTACGGTTGAAGTCAGTGATCCAAATGGTGCGTTTGATGAACAGACATTTACAGTGCAAATTGAGGACAATCAGGGGCCGGTTATTGAGACGATTTTTCCCCATACGGTTCAGGTAGGCACGAGTTATGTGTTTGAACTCCACGCCAGCGATGCGGATCATGAGGATCACGAGCTGCTTTGGTTCGGGTTTCCCGGGGCGGGCGCAGCTGGCGATGTTCCCAAGTTGACTCAACCCAGTATCGGATATCCTGCCACCTTCTCATGGACGCCATCAGTTGCAAACGACGCTTACCTTTATCATCTTGCCGTGCGGGACGACTGGTCCACTTACGGCGCTCAGATAATTTTCAATGTCGTTGATGCCGGTACACTCGTTGATGAGCAGGATCCCCAGATATCAATCTCATTGTCTGTATCGTCGGTCGCCCTTGAGAGCCATTCAGCGACTGACATTAGCTTGCCTTACGTGGTGCTGGTTGATGACGATCAACCGTTGCCTGACCAACCCGGAATCAACATTAGTGTTGTCCGTTGGGATGGTATCAAACATACAACTGCATATTCAGGGTTGCTTCCTCTATCGGACGCTCTCCCAGAAGATGGGCTCGGCGCGAACGGAAAACGTGCGACAGGTGTAGTCGTCCTGTCGGCACCGTCTTCTGCGGCAGATGAAGATAGGCAAGGCGCATATCGATTTGAAGCAAGTATCGTTGATGCCGGTGATAATGAGTCCTCGGCAATAGCGGTGGCGAATGTTTACTTTGACTCCACTTGCCCTCTGGCGCAGGAAGTTGACTGTTTGCAGGGAGAGATTACGGGGTATGCCGACGAGGACGGTAATCCTGTTCGATTGTTGGGCGAAGCATCGGAGGTTCCAGAGCTGACAGGGCCAACGATTATTCGCGGCTTCTGTCACGATATCAGAACGGATAATCCTGCGACTGGACAATATGGAAATGAATTCGAGCGTTATGAGTTGTCTTATCGACCGGTCGGAATGCCCGATGAGGTTGAACCATTTGTCTTCGCGACGAGTTACGCGCCGGTTCTTCCCGGCAGCGCTGACGATACACTTGGCGTTCTCGATGCAACGGCGATGTTAAATGGCACCTACGATGTTTTCCTGACCTGCTTCGGACTAGACGGTAGTAGTCGCTCAATCATCGATACCGTTATCGTCTCGGGCAACCGCAAGGTGGGTAACTTCACGGTTTCCTTCAATGACCTGCAAGTACCAGTCGTCGGGATTCCGGCCACAGTAACGCGCACCTACGACAGTCGGGATAAGTTCCCGCGTGATTTTGGCGTGGGCTGGCAGATGGGTTTTGCCAGCATGAAGATCGAAGAGTCTTATCCGATAGGATATGACTGGGGTGTTGAGGGCGGCACACTGGGATGCTATCCGTTACAGGTCTCGCCACACACGATATCAGTACAGTGGCCAGACGGAAGATTGGAAATATTTGAAGTTAAAGTCAATGGATTCTTGGATGATAATCCGCAAGCAGGCGACGGCTGCTCAACATACACGTTAAACGACCAAGTACCAATTGAATTTACGCCCCTCACACGCGGTGGCTCGAAGCTCACTGTACTTGCCCCTGCGTTGCCGCGGACAGTCGCGAACGCAGTGGCGGCCAATGGCCTTACGGGTGTCGGCGTGCTATCGACGTCACCGGATGCCCTCTCTCCCGTGCCATTCGAGCCAACCGGCTATCAAGTCGAAAGTCCTGACGGCGTTGTCTATGAGTTCAAGAGCGATTCCGGACCATATGAAACCCCACGTGGCACCTACACTCTCAGCAAGATCATTGATCGCAATGGTAATATTCTCGAGTTCACTGAGGATGGTATTCGCAAGAATAATAACGAGATGGTGATCCGGTTCGAGCGCGACGAGCAGGGCCGCATTAAGCGAGTATTTGATCCCGATGATCGGTACATTGAATATGAATACGATGACGCGGGCGACCTCGTTCGTGTTACCGATCGCACCAACCAAGCTACCCGTTTCGTTTACAACGATTCCCATGGCTTGATTGATATTCTCGATCCGCGTGGGGTGCGGGCTGTTCGGAACATCTACGATGACGAAGGACGATTGATCACCGTCATCGATGCGGCGAGCAATCGAACTGAGTTTGTGCGTCCGGGACGTGACGAGCCCTTACCGCCGGGGTATCCGACGATTGATCCCGCAGGCATTGCTGCACTTACGGCTAACGATATGGCGTCTTCGTACGACGTTTCGTTCTTCAACGGAGAATGTGAGAACTACGAGGCGGTGATTGATCCGCTTATGCTCACGACGTTGCACTGCTACGACGATCGCGGAAATGTGGAGGCGACGGCGGTACTCAGTCACGAAAGCGGTACTTTCCTTGAGTCGCTGACGCGGATTGACTACGACGAATTTGGTCGTCAAACCCGCACGACCGACGCGGTGGGTCGGGTTTCCGAAGTCGTTTATCGCGATAGCGAATCCGATTTGGTGACCGAGCAGCGCAGCGGTGGTCGCATCGACGGCGACGGTGACTACGTCGATTACCGCGTCACCAAAATGCAGTATGGCGAATTCGATCAGATCACTGCGACATGGGATGCCGCGAATCTAGCGATGCATGGCGGCAGTACGGGTGGAAATAATCAAGTACCCACTGCGGAGTTTGTTTACGATTCTGTCAACGGCAATCTTCAGGTTGTTAAGGATGCCGAGGGCCGCGAAACAGTACGTGATTATTTCTCCGACGAATCGCCCTCGCGTGGATTGGCCAGGAAGGTTACAGATCGCAACGGCGTCGAGACCAACTATACCTATTATCCCGATGGCAATCTGCATACCGTGACCGACGACGATCTCAATGTCACCACCTATTACTATGACGAGGTCGGTCGGCGCACGCGCGAAGTGCGGATGGTCGAAGTCGACGGGGCAATGGTCGAGGTCGAGTCGATCACCGAATACGATGCATCGGGGCGTGTAACGCGCCGTATCGATGAGCAGGACCGCGAAACCATCACCACTTACAACAGCATCGGTAAAGAAGCGACCGTCACCGATATCAACGGCGGTGTGACCGAATACGAATACGACATTCGTGGGCAAGTCAAACGCGTCATCGGCGCAGACGAGACGGAGACGGCGTACACTTATGACGAAAAGGGGCGCCAGTTAACGGTCTCCACCAAGCAGAAGTATCATCTTAGCGGCGACACGATCCGGGTTACCAAATACGAATACGACCAAGCGGGGAATCGGGTTAAAACATATCTACCGGATGATACGCCCGAGGATTGGTCGGACAACGTTATTCAGCAAACGGCGTACGACGCGGGCGGGCGTGTGGTGCGAACCTACGCGCCGTACCGTGAGGGTGAAACGCAGCGCGTGGTGTCGGAATATTTCTACGAAAATACCGATTTTGACTACACGGTAACGGTCGCCAATGGAGGGGCATTACCCGCCATTGGCCAAGAGGTGCCGCTCAACGAGCAGTGGGTATTGACCTATGTCGAAGAATACGACGCAAACTTCAATACAACGCCGCTCATCAACGGCTACCTGACAAAGGCCTTCTTCGATGAAGGCGGACGTCAGTACAAGACCGAGGACGCGCGCAGCACCGCAACCAACGGTAACTACTTCACCGAGATCGAGTACAGCGTGCACGGTCAACAGTTGCGCACCATATTCCCGGGTGCGGCGGCCGGTTTGCCGACGACCTGTACCAAGTCGGCCTTCGATCCCGGTGGGCGCAAGATTTCCGATACCGATCAGAACAATCTGGTCACGGGATACGGATATGACAACCTGGGTCGCACGACATCCATCAGCGATGCGATGACGTTCGAAACAACCTACATCTACGATTTGGACGGCAATTTGGTCGAACAGTACGACGCCAATTTGAACAACCCGCCCATACTCATGTCATACGACGAGTTCGGTCGGATGATCAGCCGCACGCTGCCAGAGGGGCAAACCGAAACGTGGACTTACGATCAATTCGGCAATCAGGAATCGTACACCGACTTCAACGGCGTGACGCAGTGGTTCCAGTACGACGATCAGAATCGCCTCACGTATCACTATCTGCCCAGCAAGGACATTACACTTTCGTTCACGGAACAACAGGACGACGTGCCCGCCCCGGTCGGTGAATGCAGTCTGCGTGTCAGCGGGATGAGCGATTTGATCATGCTCGATTGCACCGTCGATGGATTTATCGCCAACGACAACGAATACACGATCACCCTCGAATACGCCTATCCGGATGCCGGCGAGCCAAACGGTATAAAGGATGAGCTATTCGATCTCACGGCGAATGCAAACATCTCCACCAATCCCAACACCAGCTTCACGCTCGATATTAGCATCGATTCGTACACGCAACTGCGCGAAGAGATCAATACCGACGTCGCTCACATCGTGATCGATCAGGACGATAACGGCACCTACCGCCATGCCGAGATGGCGCTTCAACTCCCGCCGTTGACCGAAATCTACTACGACTACGACGTCTACGGTCAGCGTACCGTCGCTGGGGAGCGCGTCGTTGAAGGCGACTATTCCGCCTCGTCCGATCTGTTCGATACCTACGATTACGACCGCCGCGGCCAGCTCATTCGCGAAACCAAGAGCAGCGGCGATGTACTCGAATACGAATACGACGACAGCGGTAATCGCACCCTGCTAAAGGTTGCGCTAGCCAATGGCGAGTTCACCTACACGGCTTATGGCTTCGATCGCCTCAATCGACTCATTCGCGTGGAAGATCACAATACCGATAGCGTTGGCGATCCCACTGGCACGCCGCGAATCACGTACTATCGTTACGACGCCAACGGCAATCGCGCGGGCGTGAAACACCCCAACGGTACGGTGGCAAGCTACGAGTACGATCGACTCAATCGTCTCACGCGGCTCACCAACCGGCGCGCCAACATGTCGGTCATCAGCGACTACGTCTACACGCTCGATGAGGCGGGTAATCGCACGCGCGTGGTGGAAGAACACACCAACGCGCCGGGCGCACGCCGCACCGTCGACTATGTGTACGACGATAACTATCGCCTGGTGGAAGAGCGCATCACCAACGACCCCGATGGTAAGAACGGCATCATCAGCTACACCTACGATCGCGTCGGCAACCGCCTTACGCGGCAAAGCACGGTCGACGGCATGCCGTGGCTGGTCGAGTACACCTACGACCATAACGATCGGCTGATCACCGAAGAGATCACGGCCGAAGCGATCGGTGCCGCGCCCAACGAGATCGATCCCAAGGTGTACGCCGCCGCCGGGGCTATCGATCCGATGGCACCGTACAACGCCTACCCGTCGGTCCCGACCGATGAAGAATGGCGCGCGGGCGGTGGGGCAGCGACAAACGTCCAAGCCGATGGCGATGCCGCCACGGGTAGGGTGGGTGGTACGCGACCCACCGCAGACGCGTCAGCGGTTTCTTCCAACGTCGATGCCTTGGCCCGCGCCGGTGTTACGCTCTCGCGCGGCGCAGGGCGCAATATCGATCAAGAAGAAATGGACCGCCGCGCCGGCAAGCCGCAGGTGCGGTATGTCTCTGCCGATGGTCGTCGCCCGCATGAGCCGTCGCCGTATAGTGGCTGGCTGGTGGCGGGCTTTACGCTGGCCAGCTTCGGCGCGCTGCTCTACCCAGTGGCGCTGTTGCGCTCGCGCAACCGCGGGCGGCGCGCGGCGCGGCGCGGGGGCGGTGCGCGCTCGGCTAATGAAAATGCCGACGACCCCGACTCTGAATCCGACCACCTATTCCCCCTAGCAACCGAAGGTGCGCGCTCGCGCCGCCGCCGCATCTGGCGCGGCACCATCTCCCTCTTCTGCATCCCAGTGATGCTGTTCGGTGCCGATACGGTCTTGGCGTGGGATCACGATGCGCGGTTGTATCGCTTCATGCAGGAAGCAGCGGGGTCGGCGTCGATGGGGTACATCACCACCTGCGGTTACTTTGGCGGCACGATCGAATACGAATGGGATGCCAACGGCAATCTGCTCAGTCGCACCTGCGGCAGCAAAGTCGAGACCTTCGAATACGACTATCAAAATCGACTGATCCGCAAGGCGGGTTCGCTGGCTGTTTCGGTCATTGGCCCCGGCAGCAGCACGTCGTTCGGTTACGACGTCGATGGCGTGCGCAACCGCGTGATTCATAACGCGACCGACGTGACGCACATGATCACGGATAAGAATCGTCCGTACGCGCAGGTGGTGGTCGAGCGCAAGGTGGGCGTGTCGAGCAGCGGCGGCGGCGGTTTTGGTGGCGGCTTCGGTGGTGGTGGCGGCAGCAGCACGCCCTACGACACGACGTTGATGCGTTATGTGTACGGCGACGATCTGATCAGTCAGAGCCGCCAAGTCGAAGATACATCGGGCGCGACCTACCCACCCGGCATGGTCACGCAACGTCGGTATTACCACTACGACGGTCAGATGTCGACGCGGCAGATGACGGATGAATCGTCGGCGGCGGAAGTCAAGCTGGAGTACGTCTACGACGCGTTCGGGATTGACTTACTGGAAGAAGCATTCCTAACGCCAACAATCGGCTTCGGTCAGGAAGCGCCGACGGTCAATCAGTATCGCTACACGGGCGAGCAATACGACGACGATGTGGGGATGTATTACCTCCGCGCGCGCTACTACGCGCATCGCCAAGGACGGTTCGCGACGCGCGATCCGTTTGAAGGGTTCCGTAGCGATCCGATGTCGTTGCATAAGTATTTGTATGCGCATGGCAACCCGGTGATGAATCGGGATCCGAGTGGGTTGAATACAATTGTTCAGATAGTCAGCGTCCAGGCAATCATGACGGGTATTGTCTCATTCGCGCTCAATCCAACAGGGACAGCGAAATTTGTTGCGTACTCTCTTTCTACCTTTATCAATTTCCTGGCGGCATTGACTGATGGCGAAACATGGATTGATGCAGTTGTCGGGATTGTTGGAGAGATTTCTAGCCTGCTTAAAGACCCGGCTAAGGCGGCGGAAGTTCTGTTGAGGATGGTTCTTGAAAAAGTGTTCTTTGTTTTTGCGGTAGTTGGCTTGATCTGGGATATCTTCTCATCTGTTGGCCTAATTGGTGCTATTCTTAATTCAGGTCCGGGTCCCGAGGAACTGGGAAAGATTTTTGCCGTTATTGTTGTGACGATATTCATTGGTGCTATATTGACTGCGTCGATTGGTGCGGTACTTGCTAGCGTCGGACCCAAGTATGTATATCGCAACGGCGGAAGGAACCAAAGACAACTGACCCCACGCGAATCGGACGGAGACGGATTGTCTGCATGGGAAACCATTCAACAAGCAGCGAGAGGAAATGATGATAGGATTCAGCCCATTGATGTATCAAAACTAGATCAACTTGAAGCCATCGTCGATAATGTGGAAACAGGGCATGTGTCTATTCGACCAAAGGATATGAGCCGAATGAGAGAGTGGCAATTATCAAGAGAGGCGGCGGAGCCCCATGAATTTACAAGAGAGTTAATGAACGCACTTGGTGAACAAATTAAAAAGTAGTAGTTAGAGGCAGATTGATGAATTCAAAACTCGAGTTTCCTCACGGAAATAAGCGTTTTTGGGATGATCAGGTAACGCACCTGATTTCCAATTCCGAAGCAGGTGATGAGGCTGCGACGGCTTCGCTATTGAATTGGCTAAAGGATATGAACTGGCCAGGCTCATCAAGAGCATCTGAGCACCTACTGCAATATTGGAAACATGTCATTCCGGAAATCAAGGAAATACTGCGAGGTGATGACGAGGTTTGGCAGCACTGGTTAATTCTCCAGATTCTTGATCAGCTCACAGTTGATGAGGTAAGTATGTTTGAAGCCGAACTCACCTGCCTCGCTATTAAACCAAGTGATGACATTGTCGACCTATCCGCAGGCATGATATTGAGCAAATCTAAGACGGTTCCGAAAAAGACAATGCAACAAATTCTTGCAGCACTTGAAACGCGATATCTGGATGACGTAGAAAAGATGGAACAAATAAGAAGGAATGTAAGTGCCGGGCAAGATGGCGATTTGTGAACTGTTTTACTCGCGAATGGTGGGCGGACGGCATGGTAACAATCTCCTCTCGCCAACCGAGGGTGGCGGCGGGTGGCATCTATGAGCAAGCCGTTGTCAAGCGCGTGCGGATCGAATCGCGGAATCATTCCAAGCATCTATTCGGCGTCGTCGTCTTGGACGCGCCACACATCGTTATCCGGTACGACCCCAGTCACTGGCGCAGTGTCGATGGCTATTGAGTAGGCCGCACTATGCCACCACCGCGGGGTTCGTCCGTTTCTGATCCAACGTCGATTGAATGCGCTTGCCCATGCCTCCCGTCATTCACTGTCACTCTGCTTTCGGCTGCCGTCGGCGGGTGGCATAGTTAGAAATCGTCAAAAATGGGTGCCACTGGTCGGCTTGTCCGCCAGTGCTTCGGGCGCAGAGACGATTACCAATGCCTTGTAAATGATCGACCGTATCGAGACCTAATTCTCCCCCCTTCAACATCACCAACTGCGCTCGCTACGGCGGCACGATCGAATACGAATGGGATGCCAACGGCAACCTGCTCAGTCGCACCTGCGGCAGCAAAGTCGAGACCTTCGAATACGACTATCAAAATCGACTGATCCGCAAGGCGGGTTCGTTGGCCGCGTCAAGTATTGGCCCGGGCGGCAGCACGTCGTTCGGTTACGACGTCGACGGCGTGCGCAACCGCGTGATTCATAACGCGACCGACGTGACGCACATGATCGCGGATAAGAACCGTCCGTACGCGCAGGTGGTGGTCGAGCGCAAGGTGGGCGTTACCCCCGGGCAATTTGGCGGCGTTGACCCGTACGACACGACGCTGATGCGTTATGTGTACGGCGACGATCTGATCAGTCAGAGCCGCGAAGTCGAAGATACGTGGGGCCTGACCTACCCACCCGGCATGGTGACGCAGCGTCGGTATTACCACTACGACGGTCAGATGTCGACGCGGCAGATGACGGACGACGCGACGGCGGCGGAAGTAAAGCTGGAGTATGTGTACGACGCGTTCGGGATCGACCTGTTGGAAGGGCCATTCCCCGAGTTCGTCAGCGTCGGCGGCTTCGGTCAGGAACTGCCGACGGTCAATCAGTATCGCTACACGGGCGAGCAATACGACGACGACGTGGGGATGTACTACCTCCGCGCGCGCTACTACGCGCCGCGGCAGGGACGGTTTGCGACGCGGGATCCGTTTGAGGGGTTCCGTAGCGATCCGATGTCGTTGCATAAGTATTTGTATGCGCACGGTAACCCGGTGATGAATCGGGATCCGAGTGGGTTGCACTCAACTCCTCAGATTCAGGCAGCCTTATCAATCAAGGCAACTTTGCAAGCTGTATTGATCAAGCCCATTATATCAGGCCTGATTGGGGCAGGGATTGGAGGAGGTGCAAGTGCGCTAATAGCGGTTCTTCGGGGTGGATCACGGCAGGATATTATCGACGCTACTTTATCCGGTGCATTGTGGGGTTTCGTTTATGGCTTTGTAATTGGACTTGCTGCTGGTACGGGAAATCGAGTCCTATTTGCTCTGACACTTAGACTTATTTTTCGCCTAAACCTATTACTTTCACTGCCGATTCTGCTTGATGATCGAGAACCTGCATCGGTTAAGGCAACAGTTCTTGTTCTCCTTGCAGTTGGCGCATACTTCACATATCGCGTTCCGATATATGCTCCGCCACGAACACAAACTTATTTTCATTACACAAGTGAAGAGGGGTATAATGGAATACTTGGTTCAAAATCACTTCGAGCGTCCACCGGATCTAAGAACGCAAGATTCGGAGATGGTCAATACTTGACGGATGTTGCACCAGAACAAATTGGTGCAGCAAGAGTCGCTGAATTGACGCCGGAGCAAGTTTCGGCGGGTCAGAGATCGCTTGGACAAGTGTCCTCTGAGCTCTTTAGGGTGCCGTGGAATTCGAGATTTCTAAAATATTTCCTTGAGATTGATACAACTGGGCTTGCCGTCGAAAATCCGAGGCCGGGTACGTTCTTGATTAGGAATGCAGGAGACTTAAGTCTTCACGGTCGGATTGTAAGATCCGGACCTACTCTGGACACAAGTCCGAATCCGAATACTGGCGCGGCGACTGTGTCTGGACCTGCAACACCAGCAAGTACAGAATAAGGGGAGCCTAGGAGGATAACTATGAACAAGAAGTTCCACATTTCTACTCAGGCAGAATCAGATTTGGGCGTGGGAAGTGCTTATGTTGAGGTGATTGAAAATACAGTTGTAAGACAAATCGAGATTTACAATGAGTTGTATTTTTGGGCTACTACCGAATTTGAAAGTGATCCTAGATTTTCAATTTGTGTAAAACCGTTTGATCAGGTTACTCCAGAATCATATACAGAGATTTCCGAGAGTCAGTTTAACGAAATCTGGAGACAAGCAGGTGGCCCTACTTTACGCTAAAGGTGATTTGTTCGAGGCATCGGAGCCGGTTTTTGCGCACGGGTGCAATTGTGCTGGCGCGATGGGGCGTGGAATCGCAAAACAGTTCAGACGGCGCTGGCCGGAGATGTACGTCGAATATAAACGGAGGTGTACGCAAAATAAGTTTGGTCTCGGTGATATTTTCGTTTGGCAGCGCAACGATGTCATAATATACAATCTCGGGACGCAGGCTACTTGGCGAACTATTGCGTCTCTTGATGCGATTGCGACATCAGTCCGGCAAATGATCGATCATTCTGAATTATATAACATCAGGAGAATCACGATGCCGCTCGTAGGGGCAGGGCATGGGGGGCTTCGCTGGGAATCTATAGAGGAGGCGATCCGTGAGATCCTATCGAGTACCTTCGTAGAGGTTGTTATTATTAGGGACTTTATTAAGAATCACCCGCTTGAATTGCTGTGACCTGAATTGAGTAGATTGCTTGGTGCAACGCGACCAAAATGTTGACCCTTCCCCCTGAAACAAGGGCAGGTGGCATCACGATATATCCTTTCGCGAACCGAGGACGCCATGTCGATCCATAGAATCGACATATTCATCACACGATGAGAAGTAGGTATTTATTTACCGCAAACCGAAGACCGAGGTGTGCTTCTCAGATCCAAACAAGTCAACAAACGACAGATTCTCAATCGATAAGGGCGTCCCCCCGTTTTTAAACGAATCTGATTTCCTCGCGCAACCGCGGGCGGCGCACGGCAACATCTCGTCGCGGGGAAGGCGCGCGCACGCGCCGCCGCCGCATCTGGCGCGGCACCATCTCCCTCTTCTGCATCCCAGTGATGCTGTTCGGTGCCGATACGGTCTTGGCGTGGGATCACGATGCGCGGTTGTATCGCTTCATGCAGGAAGCAGCGGCGTCGGCGTCGATGGGGTACATCACCACCTGCGGTTACTTTGGCGGCACGATCGAATACGAATGGGATGCCAACGGCAATCTGCTCAGTCGCACCTGCGGCAGCAAAGTCGAGACCTTCGAATACGAC
>Ga0207422_1002371_pt1 | contig 25312 bp, 21 predicted proteins | sample MarCyaLeptolynsp_FD_187757 | JGI IMG/M metagenome (GOLD analysis project Ga0207422, IMG submission 187757) | Marine cyanobacterial communities from Panama - species 1 Leptolyngbya sp. (SPAdes) | ecosystem: Environmental > Aquatic > Marine > Unclassified | place: Panama: Panama City | collected... | reverse complement strand
TTCCCGCTCGATAGCGGTACAAGACAGCTTCCACAAACAGACGATTGTTTTTCGCCGTTCCTCCGACGTGTCCTTCTCGACCCGGTAAGATGTCTTTGATTCTCTCCCACTGGTCATCTCGCAATCCGTATCTACGCATTTTCCTTCTCCTTATAATGGGCTTGTTCTAGACTCCCTTCTTTCTAACTGATGACACGCCCTAGCGCTTTTTAGGTCTGAGCTTTTTCAAAAAGCGCTCGGCACTGACCGCAGCAACCCCCGCCGTCACAATCGCCATCCCCCAAAACTCCTGGAAATTTAACCCTTCCCCAATAATCAACAGCGCTAGCAAAGCTGTAAACGCCGGCCCCGTTGCGCCGAAAATCGCGGCTCGAGCTGCCCCAATGAGGCTAATGCCAATATTGTTCACCAAATAGCTCAGCAAGCTCAGACCTCCCAGGACTAGACCGCAGACCCAAACCTCAGTCCACATATCGGGACGCACGTTAATGGAGTTACTAACGGCGGGAATGAGCAAGCTGACGAGGGAGAACGCAAAAATCGTGGCAAAGTTAATGACGCTGAGAGGAATGGGGTGAATTGCCTTCGCTCCCGCTTGGATGAGCAGGACGTAGAAAGCAAAGGTAATTCCCGCTCCCACCGCAGCAGCAATTCCGGTAATTGAGAAATTAACCTGTCCGCCACTGGCAAAAGCAATCAACGCAACGCCCAAGACCACGGCCGCAGTTGCAAGACTGCGAATCAGACTAGGACGCTCTCCGAAAAAGAGCCACGAGAGCAGGACGGTGACAATGGGAAAGATGAAGAAAATGGTAAGGGCAACTCCTGCCGAAAGCGAGCCAAAGGCAATGTAAATCAGGACTTGGGAGAGGAAGAGGAAGAAACCGCTGCCAATCACCTTCAGCCAGAGCATTTGCGTGCCAGAGTTAACAAACTTTTTGATGTCTTGCCAGGTTCGGGGATAGAGGATTCCTGCGAGGATTGCCATCCCCACCACCACAAAAATCATCCGCAGCATGAGCAGAAGAACGGAGTTTCCGAGGCTGGGGGAGATGTAGCTTCCAAGCTTCAACCATCCGCCGAAGATATCGGAAGGATTGTTTTTGACGATAATGCGGATGACAACGTTTTGCAGCGATAGGGCAAGGGAGTAAAGCAGAATCAGGGCAAAACCGAGCTGTGCTTCAGAAGCTTTTGGTTTTTTGACGGTTTTCGCTGGCGGACGGTGTGAGGGAGCAGGGCGCTGTGGCGGCGGCGAGATGGGTTGGCTGGCATGGGGTTGAGGCTCGCGAGATGGTTGTGAGGGAAGGGGAGTTGGGGAGGGTAAAGGCTGTTGAATGGGGGGTTGAGGGGGAGCGGGGGCAATTTTCGCTTCTAGCTCATCTCTGAGGCGACTGACGAGGGTTTCAAGAATTGCGGCTCCTTGTTGTTCGAGGCTGTACATTTGGCCGAGCTGCTGAGACAGAGCGCTCTGGTAGCTGCTGAGATCCTGCTGCAGCGTTTTGAAGGTAGTTCTGAGGGTCGAGTCGAGGGAGGCGATCGCGCGGTTGGCGTTTTTGTTGTAGTCGCTGACGGGGACGGGGGACTCGAAGCGATCGCCGCTCTCCGGGCCGGAGGCTCGCAGTTGCTGCCTGAGGAGTTCTTGGAGTTGGTGGGCTAAAGCTGGAGCAATTTGTCGAGCGAGCTCTTGGTGCTGTTCGATTTGCTGTTGGCGTTGTAACTCTAATTGCTCGGTTTCCCTCAGCAGAAGGGCTTTGCGCCGTTGCAGGCGATCGATCTCTTGAGACAACTGGTCGATGACGTTGTGCTTTAAACTTTCGAGTTCTCGCGTGATTTCCTTGAGACTATGGGCCGCCCCATTTTCAGCGCGATCGCGCCCATCCGGTTGATTGTCGAGTTGCCCCATTTCCGTAAAAATCCCCCGTTTTTGCTGGCAAACCAAGCCGTCTCCGCTGACCGTGAAGTCTTTGCAAATCTAGGTTGGCTCGGTCGAATCTTGATTATCTGAATTCTGCGTCGGTTGTCAATCTATCTTTGAAGAAAGGTGTACTTTCTCTTGACAGAAAAAAATTGGCGCTCGATCTTGCAGACATTCTATTCGGTTTTGACCCAAAATAATGGGATAAGCGGAAGTGCATTTAAACTGGGTAGACTCGATCTCCCCGTCACCCCATCCCCCAGTCAGTCCCACATTACAATTTAAATGTCGAACAGCTTACCAGCCTCCTCGTTCTACGATGACTGTTTAAGTGTTAAACGCAAACTGAAGCGTGCTGAAGCAGAGCGCGCTGAGTAGCGCCGCCACGGGGAGCGTCACCGCCCAAGCGAAAACCACCGATCGAAGCGTTTGCCAGCGCATTTGCTGCCGATATTGCAACAAGCCAATTCCGGCCACCGCACCGATGAGAACGTGGGAGGTGGAAACCGGAAATCCGAGTCGGGAGGCGAGTAACACCGCGATCGCGGCCGCCAGTTCGGCACAGAAACCGCTGCTGGGTTGCAGGGGGATAATTTGTTCGCCCACCGTTGCAATCACATTCTTGCCCTGCACTGCCAGCCCCAAAACAATGCCAATTCCCCCCCAAACCATAATCCAGTAAGGGACGGGAATAGCATCGAGCGGAACAACGCCAGCCTGCAGAATATAAACAATCGCAGCTAAGGGCGCGATCGCGTTGCCCACATCGTTAGAGCCGTGAGCAAACGCGACAAAGCTCGCACTCATCACCTGAAACAGTCCTAGCTGGCGCTCTACTGCCTGTAATTGAGTATTTTCTCCCTCTCTTCTCGTATCTCTTCCCTGGCTGTCCAGGCGCTTCCAGGCTGCCAGAGACAGGCTCGCTGCCGCCAGTCCCCCTACCGCCAGCGCAAGGGTTTGAGGCGGTAGGGGGAGTGCTGAACCCCAGGAATGGCTAAAAAGTTTTGGAAAAACAATGATGCCAAAAACAGAAAACAGGATAGCACTCAGCCAAGGAATCCACTCTCGGAGTTGCCGATGGGGATTGCTGCGCTCGATAATTGCGGCTTTAATGAGGAGGTACAAGAGAATGGCAATTAAACCGCTCAGCAGCGGCGAGAAAATCCAAGCCAGACAAATTTTGCCCAAGCTCGTCCAGTCAATCGCTTTCACCCCCGCCGCCAAACCGCTAAACCCCGCGATCGCGCCGACGATCGCATGGGATGAGGCGACCGGCCATCCCTGACGGGTGGCGATTTGCAACCACAACCCGCAGCTCAACAACACGGCAACCATCCCCAGAAGAAGCGTTTGGGGCGACCGGGCAAACTGCGCGGGATTAACCACTTGAGTCACTAAAGTGGCAGATACTGTTCGGCCAAAAACCGTTGCTCCGACGAACTCTAAACCCCCCGCGATCGCTAGCGCTTGCAACAGCGTCAGCGCTTTAGACCCCACCGAAGTTCCCATCGAGTTCGCGACATCATTTGCCCCCAAATTCCAGGCGGCATAGAGTGCGAGCAGAACGACTAAAATCAGTTGTAAGTCCGGCATGATTTTCAGGAATAACGCTGACGCTCAATGTGCATTACGACGCTCAAACTTTCGCCGTGCCGTTATTTACTCTTGCCACAATTCCCGATTTCTGACTCTCTTACACCAACAAAGGGTCAGGGTGCTTGCATCAGACGCGAATTCAAAGCTGCGGACTGACAGGTCGGTGCAGCCATCGCCCGGAAAAAATGAGGGACCTCAAAGCCCCGCTCTCAAAACCTGGGGACACAGTACCCTAGAACCCAATTGCTCGTCCACAACATCAAACGCCTAATAGACCCGTGAAATATTTTTTCTTATCCGAAAGCTGGACTGTCGGCCGAATCTGGGAATTTGGGGGAATCTGGAACGAAAACGCTTGGCGCAGAAAACCGCAAATTCAGCAACTTAACCTCTGTATTGTGGAACAAGGGGAGAAATTATGGCTCTATCAAGTCGAAGATGCCGTTCTCATGCTTGAAGTCACTCCTCCCGCCCATACCAATGCGGCCTCAACCATCGGCCAGGTCGTTCTCAAACGCTTAATTGTCGCCGAACAAGCGATCGACCGCTTAGCTGCCGCCGAAACCATTCTCAAACAAGTCCCCAACCCCTTACGCAACAGCTAGCAGAGCATTGCCATCGCCCTCTAACCCCAAAGCTCGGATTCCGCGCGATCCCCATTCCAGCCATTCCTCCGATTGCCCTTGCAATGGACTCTCCCCATCATTTACACTTCTTTAAATAATCTTCAGTACGCAATCTTCAGTACAACGATTAAAAAAACGTCCAAGTCAAAATTTATTCTCGATAGGAGGAGCGTAGTCGATGGGACTACCGTGGTACAGAGTCCATACAGTCGTCCTGAACGATCCAGGGCGGCTGATTGCAGTTCATTTAATGCACACTGCATTAGTGGCAGGCTGGGCAGGCTCGATGGCCCTCTACGAGCTAGCCATTTTCGATCCAAGCGATGCGATTTTAAACCCCATGTGGCGGCAGGGCATGTTCGTCATGCCCTTTATGGCTCGCCTTGGCGTAACGGCCTCTTGGGGAGGCTGGAACGTCACCGGCGAACCCTATGTCGATCCTGGATATTGGTCTTTTGAAGGGGTTGCGATCGCCCAAATTGTTCTCGCCGGAATGCTGTTTTTAGCGGCAGTGTGGCATTGGGTTTTTTGGGATCTCGAACTGTTCAGAGATCCGCGCACCGGCGAACCCGCCTTAGATCTGCCCAAAATGTTTGGGATTCACCTGTTCTTGTCCGGCTTACTTTGCTTCGGTTTTGGTGCATTCCACCTGACCGGCCTCTGGGGCCCCGGAATGTGGGTTTCCGACCCCTACGGCTTAACCGGACATATTGAAGCCGTTGCCCCAGCTTGGGGAGCAGAAGGGTTTAACCCCTTCAACCCAGGGGGAATTGTGTCCCACCACATTGCCGCTGGAATTGTTGGCATTATTGCCGGTTTATTTCACCTCACCGTCCGTCCTCCCGAGCGGCTGTACAAAGCCTTGCGGATGGGGAATATCGAGACGGTACTCTCTAGCAGTATTGCAGCCGTTTTCTTTTCGGCTTTTGTCGTAGCAGGAACCATGTGGTATGGCAATGCAGCAACCCCTGTAGAGCTTTTCGGCCCCACCCGCTACCAGTGGGATCAGGGCTACTACCAACAGGAAATTCAACGGCGCGTCCAAGCGGATGTGGCAGCAGGAAGCTCGCTGTCGGAAGCTTGGTCTAATATTCCCGACAAACTGGCCTTTTATGATTACGTTGGCAACAGCCCCGCCAAAGGCGGCTTGTTCCGTTCCGGCCCGATGATTAACGGCGACGGAATTGCTCAAGCCTGGGAAGGGCACCCTACCTTTACAGATTCCGAAGGTCGGGAATTGACGGTTCGTCGGATGCCTAACTTCTTTGAAACCTTCCCCGTCATCCTCACCGACTCCGAAGGAGTTGTCCGCGCAGACATTCCCTTCCGACGCGCTGAGTCCAAGTACAGCGTCGAGCAAGCTGGCGTAACAGTGAAGTTCTACGGCGGTGCTTTGGATGGGCAGACCATCAAAGATCCTCAAAGCGTGAAACAGTACGCTCGTAAGGCTCAATTGGGAGAACCCATTGACTTCGATCTGGAAACCACTAACGCTGACGGCGTGTTCCGCACGAGTCCGCGCGGTTGGTTTACCTTCGGCCATGCAGTCTTCGCGCTGCTGTTCTTCTTTGGTCACATCTGGCACGGCTCTCGAACTATCTTCCGGGATGTGTTTGCAGGGGTTCCAGAGGATCTAGACGAAGAGCAAGTCGAGTGGGGATTCTTCCAGAAATTGGGCGATAAGACCACCCGTAATGTGAAAGCTTAGTTGCTGCCACAACTTTTGAGTTTTGGCAAAATCAACTACAGCGCTGAGCATTCGGCTGGTTCGTTGAAGGCGCTCGCCCAGAAAAAGCCGAATGCTTTCAAAGCGCTCAACTCATTCAAAAAACGAGACTTCAAAGTAGCGCTGAATGAGAAACCCCTCCTAGCCTTAGCGCGAGGAGGATGTCAATGATAGACTATTAATAAAGAGCTTAGGGAATTACCAAATGGAGAGTGTTGCTTACATTTTGGTTCTAGCTGGTGCATTAGGGGTTTTATTCTTTGCCATTGCTTTTCGAGAACCACCTCGAATTGAGAAGTAGAGTTTTTCAACCTCGTACCATTGCATTAAGTTGTCAGAAGCTTGAGCTTTGACACGTCAAACTTTTCCATCGGCATTTGGGAAGTAGACTGTCAATAGCTCTTGTTTCTGTGAGTATTTTCCCCCTAACGTTCTCAAAAGTTTAGGGAGCAGTCATCATGCAATGTCCTGCTTGTCAGCACAAAGAAAGTCGCGTGCTAGAATCTCGTCCAACAGAAGGCGGTCAAAGCATTCGGCGACGTAGAGAGTGCTTGAAGTGCAAGCACCGCTTTACAACCTACGAGCGAGTTGAATTTGTTCCGATCGCCGTGATCAAGCGCGATCGCCGGCGAGAATCCTTCGATCGCTCGAAACTGTTGAGAGGAATTGTGAGAGCCTGCGAAAAAACAGGAATTCCCCATCAGCGTCTTGAAGATTTGGTCGATGAAATTGAAGTTCGACTTCAACAGCATTCCAAGCGCGAAGTCACAAGCGATGTTATTGGAGAACTCGTTCTTCATTATTTACGCAGCGAAAATGAAGTTGCTTATGTTCGCTTCGCCTCCGTCTATCGCCAATTTACCGGCATCAAAGACTTCGTAGAAACCCTCAATCGCCTCAGGAGTGATGATCCCCCTGGCGAAGAAGAGTGGCGTTCCTTTGATTCCCCCCTTCCCGACTCCACCTACGATCGCGTTCCTTCTTCAATCTCACCTTCTCGAGCTTGACAGAGGAGCAGTCCCCTCACTCCCCCTCAAGCAAAAACATTGGGTGAAGGCGTCGCAGCAAGAGCGCTTCAGGATTTCAGGGACGCTGGCATTTCCGCCTCTCGTCTCATCCAGTCATCAATAAATGATTCCACTAACTTGACATCCTCCTGACTGCCAATCACAAGTGGCGTGCGCGCGTGCAGTTTCTCCGGAACCACATCTAACAAGGTTTGCGTTCCCGTACTTGCTTTGCCCCCCGCTTGCTCGATCAAAAAGGCCAGCGGTGCAGTTTCATACAACAGCCGCAATTTGCCTTCGGGTTTCTTGGTCGTACCGGGATATAAAAATACGCCACCTTGCAACAGAATTCGATGAAAATCTCCCACTAGCGCGCCGCTGTACCGAGAAGTGTACCCTTCGTGGCGATGTACGTAGCGAATGTATTCCCGAAAAGACTCTTCCCACTGCCAATAATTGCCTTCGTTAACGCTGTACACCGGGCCGTGTTCTGGAATTTGGATATTTTCTTGAACCAAGATAAATTCGCCCAAACTCGGATCGAGAATAAACGAGTGAACGCCGCGACCAATTGAATAGACCAACACGGTTGAGGGACCGTACAAGATATAGCCAGCAGCAATTTGCTTGCGGCCATGTTGCAGCAGATCGCGCGCTTCGCCATCGAGATCGTCGCCTTCTTGCTGGCGAATGGAGAAGATGGAACCGACATTAAGGTTAATGTCTACATTTGAGGAACCGTCAATGGGGTCATAGAGTAGGGTGTAGCGTCCGATGGGGCAGTTTTCGGGAATGTAGTAAGGTTTTTCCATCTCCTCAGAGGCGAGACGGCAAACTAAACCGCTTTGTTTGAAGACGGAGATAAAAACCTCATTAGCGTAAACGTCCATTTTCTTGACCGACTCCCCCTGCACGTTCACCTCTCCAGTAAACCCCAAGGCATTATCCATGAGTCCCGCACGACTCAAGCGTCGGGAAATCAGCTTGCCAGCCAGTGCTAGACGATTCATGATGGCGCTGATATCTTGAGCTTCTGGAGAAAAACTCTGAAATTGCTGGAGAACGTGGCGAGAGAGCGTTGTGCAGTCTCGATCTAGAGCGTATTGGTGGGTATCGGCCGGCTCGACAGTTGCCATAGATTTGCGTCCTTGGTGGGTTGGGTGATAATGCTGCGGAAGAGATAGAAAGTTTCGAGCGGGTGAGATTTGCCACGGCTTGACTGGGGTCAAGGGCAAAACATGCGTACCGCGATCGCGCAAGAAACGCTACAGAAACTTCAAGAGTGTTGTTGTATGGTTTCTTCTACTGACTATCTTAAGAACCCATTCAGGAGGAAAAGGCCGAACTTTAGATCGACTTCAGATTCAGTCTGACCCGTCGCGGACTTGCTCAAGTCGATGAAGATTGTGCTTCTGGATTGGGCCCGGACAATTGAGACGGTTCCAAACGATCGCCTTCTGGGGACTTAGAACCGACTTCTTCACAGGACGCGAATTGATCTGGCGTTAATTGCACCGACCGCAGGCCTTGAGAGAGTTTTTCTCGTTGGTTGATTAAGTAAACGCCAATCAAAGTCAAACTAACGCCCCCCCATTGAATGAGGGTGAGGGTTTCTGAGAGGAGCAGATTGCCAAAGAGAAGGGCAAAAACTGGGGTTAAAAAGGTGAGGGAGGTAAAGCTGGTGAGATTGCTTTGCGAGGCAATATAGAAAAATAAACCGTAGGCGATCGCGCTACCAAAGATCGTGGCATAGGCAAGAGCCATCCAACCATTCCAGTCGAGATATTCCCATTGATGGAACTCCCAAACCCCCGACATCACAAATAGGGGAATGCCCCCCAAAATCATGTGCCACCCCGTCGCCACCACCGGATCGGCATAGCGAGAGACATAGCGAATGCTGACCGTTCCGACTGCCATTGACAACGAGGCCAACAGCATCAACCATTGACCGTTGTTAAAAAGGGCTTGCCCGTTTAGGGAAAGTATCGTTGAAGAATCCCGCAGGGCGTTCTGGATTAATTCATCGGGCAAACCGATCGCGCCGATCCCCAAAACGCCAATTCCCAAACCCAGCCAGCCCCACAAACCGATAATTTCGCCAAAGAGCAGGCTGGATAACAAGGCGATCGCTAAGGGTTGCGAGTCAATCATCACCGAACCCAATCCTGCTCCCGTCCTCACTAACCCTTCAGCTAGGAACCCTTGAAACATCAAGCCGTCTAACAAAGCAAATACTCCAATCCACAACCACGCCTTCCCACCTTTCGGCTGGGGCAATCCCAGCAGGATCGCCACCGCCAGCACTAACAGTCCAGCGGGAACGAGGCGCACGCCAGCCATAAAGAGGGGGGTTGTGTGGGGAATGACCCCTTTCATCGCAACCATTGCTGTTCCCCAAAGGAAAAAGGGCGCGATCGCGAGGAGAAACTTTTCGGGTTTGGGGAAGTTGAATGGCATAGAGGAGTAAAGGCAAATAGCTAGACTTTAAAGCAATGCGGGGTTAAATAATTAATTTTTGTTAAGTATTATTTTAATAGATTAATGACAACTCAACTGTCTTGGCGGTTTAAAGCAAACGCGCGATCGCCTCTCTCTTCCTCGCAGCGACCCAACAATTAATCGCGAACTCTCAAGCACAACCCACTATAGTAGAGATTAACAAAGTGTTATTAAATCTTGTTAATCTACAAAATAGGTATTGTTAAGCTCGCATGGTCTGGCCGTTTAAACCCAACAAACGCAAGCAAATTGCTCGCATCGAAATTACTGGCGCGATCGCTTCAGAAACTCGCAAACGAGTTCTCAAAGCCATCAAAACCATTGAAGAAGAAAAATATCCAGCTCTCCTACTGCGAATAGACTCTCCCGGAGGAACTGTCGGCGACTCTCAGGAAATCTACTCAGCCCTTAAAAACCTGCGCGAAAAAGGCAAAGTCAAAGTCGTCGCCAGTTTTGGCAACATTTCTGCATCAGGAGGGGTGTACGTTGGGGTTGGTGCCGATCGCGTTGTCGCCAACCCCGGTACCATCACCGGCAGCATTGGCGTAATCTTGCGCGGTAATAACTTAGAAGGACTACTGGAGAAAATTGGGGTTTCTTTCAAAGTCGTCAAATCGGGCCCCTACAAAGATATTTTGTCATTTGATCGAGAGCCAACCCCTGAAGAAATGAGGATTCTTCAGGAGTTAATCGATACGACCTACGGGCAATTTGTCCAAACCGTTGCCCAAGAGCGCGGTCTAGAAGTTGACGCAGTCCGAAACTTTGCCGACGGTCGCATTTTTAGCGGCCAGCAAGCTTTAGAACTGGGCGTTGTCGATCGCTTGGGAACGGAAGAAGATGCCCGTCGTTGGCTCGCAGAACTTGCCGATCTAGATCCTGAAAAAGCAAAATGCCAAACTATCGAAGAGAAAAAATCTCTCCTTATGCGTCTGTTTTCCGGCCGAGTCCGGGAACAAAAATCCCAGATTGGGATGGCCCTCGATTGGGTAGAATTTGAACTGGCAACCTGCGGACAACCTCTATGGCTCTATCGACCTTAGAGCAGCACTTGCCAAGTGCCTGACTGTCAAAATACTGAAGATTTGGAGGATTAATAAATTGGATTGGAAAGTTCGTGCCATTCGCGGCGCAACAACAGTGTCAGTCAACACCGTTGAAGCGATGCAAACTGCCGTTTGCGAGTTACTCAATGAGATCGAGACGCACAATGAGTTAAACCCCGAAGAGATTGTCAGTGCAGTTTTTTCGGTAACTCGCGATTTAGATGCAGTGTTTCCGGCTAAGATCGCTCGCCACCGTCCCAACTGGGATAATGTTCCGCTCTTGGACGTTCAGCAAATGCACGTCGAGGGCAGTCTAGAGCGTTGCATCCGAGCTTTGATTTATGTCAATACCCCCAATCCTCAGCGGGAAATGATCCATGTCTATTTGCGACAAGCCAAGCATCTTCGGCCGGAGTGGAGCTTGCCTCAAGCTGAATATACAGGTTTTGGCAGTCTTGGATAATGCGAGTTTGGGATACGCGGAAACCTCCCTCATCTCGCACGATTGCATCCCACAGCAATTCTCACCTCACCTTAGGTTGAATATGCTGTAGATTCGATCGGCATAAGAGAGCGTGCTGAGTTTCGTTGTTGTCCTCAGACTCTTTTGCCAACTCAGTCGCTTTAACCCAAAGTGCTAACTTGACTGAATCGTATCGGTCTTTGGCTCGGGGGGTTTCCGGTGGAAGCGAATGCCGAAGAAGACATCGTAGAGAAAGCTCCAGAAGTCTTTTCTTTGGAAAATGCCTAAAGAGAGATGGCTTCCTTTTGCTTCGAGTAAAGGCTTGGTGGCGCGGTAAGCTGCCTGGTACTTATACCAAGGGATCGACGGCCAAAGGTGGTGAACTAAGTGATAGTTTTGACCAAAAATACAGAGGTTGAGAATGGGACTCGCATAAACGCGAGCGTTTTTCCAGCGATCACGCTCTTGAAAGGGGCGATGGGGAAAATAATCAAAAAACAAACCCAGTGCTAACCCAACCACCAAAGCAGACGGCAGCCAGTAGTTGATAATGTATCCAGAAAAACCAAATTGGATCGATAGACCAACAACTGCGACCAGGAACAAACGGCTCAAAAACCATTCGAGTAACTCATAGTTCCGCCACAAGCGCCGTTGGAAGAAAAAAACTTCGTGATAGAAAAAGCGAGGAGCGATTAACCAGAGCGGCCCCCAAGTTGAGACAAAGTGGTCGGGATCGTTTTCAGGATCGTTGACATGAGCGTGATGCTGGAGGTGAACCCGCGTGAAGACAGGGAATGCAAACCCCAAAATCAAAGCACTGCCGTGACCCAGGATGGCATTAACGATTCGGTTGCTATGAGCGGAGTTGTGGGATGCATCGTGAATCACCGAACCCGCTAAATGCAACGCGAGAACATTTAGCACAAAGCAGCACCAGTGACGCCAGTCCCAGAAACAGTAACCGCAGAACGAACAAACCAAGAGGGCGATCGCGGCTAATAACATCACTACATCTGGATTTAAGCCACCAGGAGGTTTGAGAAACTCTCTAGGGACTGTCAGCGGCATCTGAGCCTCCGACATCTTCGTTTTTGCTCCTTTCTAAACTTTTCTTTGCGTAGTATAAGCCACAACGGGCACTAGATAAAGATTTGTAACATTGACTCAGCTTATAATTAGTCTGTCGTGAGGGCTAGTATGAGTTATCAGCACTCGGCCGAACTTGCCCTGGAGAAGCGCAAGCCGCACGGTCAAAATTTGAAGGGTGCTTGATAGCTCGCAACTCATTTAGGAGTGCTACAGGGCTGAACAAGCTCGGGTTTGAGGAACTGATGAGTTTTGAGAATCTCCCACAGATCGATCTCCACTTCTAACAAACAAGCATGACCGCTATGAGTGAGTTCCACCGCGTGAGCTTGGGGAAATTTCCGGACTAAAATTTTGGCTTCCTGCACCGAAGGGAGAAGTTGGTCGGCTCCCCCAGCCAAAATAAGGACCGGCTTCGTAAAATTTTGAAACTCCCAATTCTCCAAGTGAAATCGATCGAGGAGCGACAAACGCCAACTGACTGTTTTCGCCGGCAGAGACTGCATTGCCTCTAGCAAAGCGCGGCGATCGCGCGGGGCAATACGACCTAGAGCTGCTAAAAACGGCAGCAGAGCTAAGCTCGAACTGCGATGGGCAAAAGCAGGAAGTGCATTCGTCAGCGGAATGGCGAGCTTGAAAAAGGGGTAGCGACGGAAGGAGGAGGCCGGGTTGCTCAAAATTAACCGATCGATACGCTGGGGCGATCGCGCCGCAATCTTCATCGCCAAACAACCGCCAAAGGACTCGCCACAAAGCCACACAGAACGGTTAGGGCGAGCGGACATCTCTCGCTCGATCAGTTCGATAACCCTTCGTACAAGCGCTTCCCAGCCCTGACAGTCATCTGTGGGAATCGCCAAACAACGCACGTCAAACGTTTGCGTCAACCCCTCCATTTGTTTGTGGAGTAACTTGCCAGACCCATCCATCCCCGGTAAATAAACAAACAAAGGGCGATGGGGATTGCGAGGTTCGGGAGCGAGAAAAGTTGATTCGAGCATTTTCGGGTCAGTTTGAGAGAATTTACGCCGTTCGAGCAACTCGCCAATGGGAGAGTTGACAGACTGTTACTCAAAACCACTGACACTGGCGGAAGATGGAAAGTACAGAGCCTTCAGCATGAAATGACATAGACCTTTTCCGCTCTCTTGTGAAATTCTTCGATTGGAACTGCGGCAATCGCCCAAAGAAGGTATCGCTAGAGAAATGACAGCTATTTAAGATTAGACTTGACAGAACATCTTGCGCTGCCCCAATTGATTAACATATGTTTACGGTAACGTAAATTATCAGCTTTACTTAACTTGGCAAATGTCTTAGGTTTATAAATGCCGAATCGTTAGGCGAATTAGACACCTGTTACCATTTTGAGCTTGGGTATCCCAACTGCTCGAAAAAGTGTATCCACCTGCACAAGGGTTACGCAAAAATCGAGAGTAGGAAAACATCAGGTTGCAACTTTAGAAATGTAAATTTTTTGTAAAATAGTTAAAGGAAAATAAAGAATCAATAAAGTCGTTCGTTCTAAGAATCTGCCCAAAAACTTGTCAAACCTGCAACTGCGTTTTTTCCTGTCTTCAACACTTCAAAATTTTAAGTTAAACTAACCCCTACAATAGTTATTAAGACTTTCCATCTAAAAAATTGCGTTTCTCACGGCAATTTTACAATATTTATCCCTGTCATTAATATATTTAAAGCTATATGAACCAAGCTGAGAGGAACTCAACGACATTTGCACTGACAACTCCTCTGTACTACGTTAACGACGTTCCCCATATCGGAAGTGCTTATACAACGATGGCGGCTGACGCGATCGCTCGCTTCAAGCGCCTTCAGGGAGACTCTGTGCTACTGATTACCGGAACGGACGAACACGGACAGAAAATCCAACGTACCGCTCAAAACAAAGGCGTTAATCCACAAGAGCATTGCGACCAAATTGCCGCCAGTTTCGCCGCACTGTGGGACAAGCTGGAAATTCAATACGATCGTTTTAGTCGAACCACTGCTGCAAATCACGAGCAAATCGTTAAAGAATTTTTTCAACGGGTTGAGGACAAGGGCGATATTTACCTCGATCGCCAGCAAGGTTGGTACTGCGTTGCTTGCGAAGAATTTAAAGAGAAAGAACGAGAGCTAACGGAAGACGGTTATTGTTGCCTTCATCCAACAGTGAAAGCCGAATGGCGGGATGAAGAGAACTACTTTTTTCGACTCTCAAACTATCAACAGCAGCTCGAGGCGTTCTACGAAAAAAATCCCGACTTCATTCAGCCGGCTAGCCGTCGTAACGAAGTCTTGAGTTTTGTCAAGCAAGGCCTGCAAGACTTCTCAATTTCTCGCATTAATTTGGAGTGGGGATTTCCGGTTCCCAGCAATCCCCAACATACGATTTATGTTTGGTTCGATGCCCTTCTTGGCTATGTCACTGCTTTACTCGATCCGGATCGAGAACCAACCCTAGAGAATGCTTTATCTAGATGGTGGCCGATTAACTTACACCTCATTGGCAAAGATATTTTGCGCTTCCATGCAGTGTACTGGCCGGCCATGCTCTTCTCTGCTGAAATTTCTCCCCCACACCAGGTCTTTGGTCACGGTTTTTTGACCAAAGATGGAAGGAAAATGAGTAAAACTCTGGGCAATACGATTGACCCCATTGACTTAGTTGGCCGCTATGGTGCTGATGCCCTGCGCTACTATTTTCTCAAGGAAATTGAATTTGGGCAGGATGGAGACTTCAATGAAGTTCGCTTTATTCAAACTCTCAATGCCGATCTCGCAAACGATCTCGGCAATTTGCTCAACCGAACCTTGGGGATGGCGAAAAAGTATTGCAAATCGAAAGTTCCCGCCGTAGAGGTCGAAAAAATTGAGGCAAACAACACGCTCAAATCCCTGGGTTTGAATTTAAGCGATCGCGTCGCTCGAGCTTACGAAGATCTGAACTTTAGTAAAGCCTGCGAAGAGATTTTCACCCTCATTCGAGCGAGCAATAAATTTATTGACGAACAAGCACCTTGGAGTTTGTACAAACAGAAAAAACAAAGTGAAGTCGAACGGGTCTTGTATGCCGTCTTAGAATCTGTTAGATTATCGGCTTACCTGCTCTCCCCAATTATTCCCAATTTGAGCGGCAAAATCTATCAACAACTGGGGTTTGCGATTGACTTCAACCAACCAGCCGTCATTCGCCAGAGCGCGCCTTTCTCGTCGCATAGCCAGTGGGGAATCTTAGATCGCGATCGCGCCTTAAACAAGCCCTTGCCCATTTTCCCTCAGTTGGAACTTCCCCCAGAGAATTAAGCGTCATTATTCCCATAATCCGTTTAAACTTGTCAGCAAGCAATCTTTATTCTTTATAGAGTTTTCGATTAATTCCATAAAAAGTCTGTTTTTCACGGCATTGATAGCCTAATATAATCGCGAGGTTTAAAAATCATGATAGAAGATCGTTTTGACAACGATCCGGTCTTTACGCCGGAACAAATTTTAGAAAATCGAGGGCGCGTTGCCATCTTTATTGATGGCTCCAACTTGTTTTACGCCGCACTGCAATTGGGTCTGGAGATTGACTACAGTAAGTTACTGTATCGTCTGACCGCCGGCTCGAGGCTATTGCGCGCGTTCTTCTATACCGGAGTCGATCGCACCAACGAAAAGCAACAAGGTTTTTTGTTGTGGATGCGCCGTAACGGTTATCGCGTTATTGCGAAAGACTTAGTACAACTGCCCGACGGCTCGAAAAAAGCAAACCTGGATGTGGAAATTGCCGTTGACATGATGGCCCTCGTTGGCGCTTACGATACGGCAGTTCTTGTCAGTGGCGATGGCGATCTGGCCTACGCCGTAGATGCCGTCAGCTATCGCGGCGCGCGGGTAGAAGTGGTGAGCTTGAGATCGATGACCAGCGATAGCCTCATCAATGTGGCCGATCGCTACATCGATCTCGATCAAATCAAAGAGGATATCCAAAAAAGTCCCAGAACGAACGCGAATTATCGCGGTTTTCCGGGGATTCGGGTACTCAACGAAGAAAACCACCCGCGATAAAATTTGTAACCGTTCGAGTCCGATCGCCATCGGTTAGATAGTTCGATGCTTAGGTTCCTTGCGCTCAAAGGTCGCAGAACGGGAAGCAACGATCGCGCTACGGAGACAGCCCTTTCGCCGACTTGGAGTCAGCAGTCTGAGATCTTGCAGAAAATCTCCCAGTACAAACAAGTTACCCAGCTTGCTCGCTTAATCGCGATCGCGCTCCTGCTTGTGCTGTCTGCTTGCGATCCCCAGGAAAAACGCCCGCAAAGTGCCGAAAAACAGGCAGCAGAGACTCTGCTCGAAGAAGGGTTGGTTTTTGATAATGCCACCCTCGAACAGTCCGATCCCAAAGGGCAGGTTGTCTGGAAAATCAACGCCGAGAAAGCCGTTTATACCCAAGAAAATAAAAACGCTCAGCTCGTCAATGTGACGGGGAATTTATACCAAGACGGCAAGGCAATTATCCAGATTCGGGCGAAAACGGGAGAAATTGTCGAAGACGGGAAAAAATTGTTCTTGCGGAAGGATATTGTCGCGATCGATCCCCGCAACCAAGCCGTTCTCAAAGGGGAAGAACTAGAGTGGTTGCCGGAAGAAGATTTAGTCATTGTGCGGACAAATTTGAAGGGGAGCGATCCCAATATGGATGCTACGGCTAAAGAAGGGCGCTATTCGAGCCGGACGCAGCAAATGGAACTGATCGGCGAAGTTAAAGCAATTTCTAAAGACCCGCCGTTGCAACTGCGAACCGAGCATCTTTTGTGGAAAGTTGCTCAAAAGCAAGCGATCGCCGATCGCAAGCTCGAAATCGACCGCTACCAAGGCAAGAAAGTCACCGATCGCGTCATCGCCGGTAAAGGCAATCTCAACCTCACAACCAAAGTGGTAACCCTCGCAGGCAATACCGAACTTAAATCCATCGATCCCCTCGTGCAAATTGCCTCCGAATCGGCAATTTGGAATACGGTTGCGCGGACTGTCATTGCCGACAAACCCGTTCAAGTCCTTCATAAGACCGAGCAATTTACCGTCACTGGCAATAAAGGCTTCATCGACCTCACCAAACAAATGGCCCGCATGGAGGGCGGCGTGCGCGGCATCAGTCCCCGCAAACAAGCCAACCTCTATGCCAACCAAATCATTTGGGAAATTCCCAAGCATATGATGCGAGCAACCGGAAACGTCGTGTACAAACAGGTCGATCCTCCCCTTCACCTGAACGGCCCGAAAGCAACCGCCAATCTCAAGACTCAAGAAATTCAGATTGCTAGGACTCCCCAAACCAGAGTCGTCACTGAAATTATTCCCGACTAAGATTTCTACACAGAATTCGGAGTTTGGGGCGATGCATTGGGGATATCAGAAATATTGAATCCGATCTCTTCTCTCTGGCTTTTCTGCAAACAGTGGCGGGGATCGGCTATAAATTTGAAGACCGGACAGCATTAGAGGTTTTGTAGATTTTTGGATGATGTCCCTACTTCTCAAACAAAGAGCGATCGCTGCTTGGCTAGCGGTTGCCTGTATCCTGTCGCTAGCAGCCTGCAATTCTCCTGCCAATTTAGAGACTCAAACCACACCAACCCTATCAACGGCAAACCCGTCTCCCCAGGTTTCGGGAACTCCCGTCCGCTTCGGCATTCTCGTAATTGATAGCGCGATGTCGGCAAACGAGCGCTATGCACCGCTGTTGCGTTATTTAGAAGAAGCCACAGGTCGTCCTTTTGAACTGGTTCCTTTAACCCAAGACAGTCAGTTTGGCGAAGTTGCCGCTGGGAATTTGGATTTCATGGCTAATAATCCTCTCGCTGCCGTACAAATTCGACAACTCTACAAAACAGACTTTTTAGTCACTTACTCCCGACCGCGAACGGGGACTCAATTTAGCGGCTTGATTATTGTTCGGCGCGACAGCGAGATTCAAACCCTAGAAGATCTGCGCGACCAAAAGGTCGCCTGCATTAATTTCCAAAAAGCAGCGGGAGGATGCGTTTTCCAAATTGATTATTTACGCCAGCGAGGAATCGATCCTTTCCGAGACTTTAGCAGCTTTGTCGAAAATAAATCTCACGATAATATTGTGCTGGCAGTGTTGAACGGAACCATCGATGTCGGGTTTATTCGCACGGGTCAATTGGAAAAAATGGTTGAAAATGGATCGATCGAGAACCTCGATGTTGTCAGAGTCTTGGCTCCTGCGGATGATGACTTTTGGCTCGAACACACCACAGCACTTTACCCGGAATGGCCGGTCGTCGCGCTCAAAGAGACCGATCGCCAACTTGTACAGACAGTTAAGACTGCTTTGCTTGCCCTCCCTCCCCATCATCCGGCCTTAAAAGCCGCACAGCTCGAACGTTTTGTGCCAGCCACAGATTACTCTGAGTTAGAGCAGTTAATCGAACGCCTCCAATTAAAGCGCGGGGATGCTCGAGAATGATCGCAAAATTCAGTCGATGGCGGCGAAGTATTACATTCCGTTATTTGGGGATCGCCAGTCTCTTGCTGATCGTTTTTCAGTTGTTGCTGGGATTGCTGCACGTCCATCAGCAGCATCGCTTGAACTTGGCCAACTTGGAAAAACGCGCTGAGGGACAAGCTGAATTTTTGAGCGCCATGAGTCCGGAGGCCATTCTCAAGTCGGATTTTCTGACACTGGAGCGGCTGATGAGGCAAGCGAGTGAAGATCCAGATATCGTCTATGCGGTGGTGACAGATCGTCAAGAAAAGCCCTTAACGCGCTTTCTCGATCGCGAAAATCCGTCGATTGCCGATGCGATCGCCTCCGCTGCGACTCCCGGCGAGATGACCGCTGTTCTAGATCGACTCCAAAAAAACTCGGAAGTTCGAGAAATTCACCGTCCGATTGAATCTGGAGGAGAGCTTTTAGGGAAATTGCGTTTGGGTTACTCTTCAGCCAACTTGTGGGCTGACTTTTGGCACGAAACGGTAACAATCGCGATCGCTCTGATGGTGGAAGTTCTCTTGCTCGCCGCACTGACAACGCTACTGTTCGATCGCGAAGTCCGCCGTCCCCTTAAGGAGGTTGCGAGTTTGGCTGCGGCGATCGCGTCCGGCCAGTTCGATCGGCGGGCCAATCCCCGACGCAACGATGAGATTGGCGAGTTGAATATCGCCTTCAATCGCATGGCCGTGCAACTTCAGCAGACACTGCAACAATTGGCAGAAGCCAACCAGGATTTAGAGCTGCGAGTCAGAGAGCGAACGGCAACGCTAGCAGATACCAATAAGAAGCTAGAACGAGAAGTGCGCGATCGCCTCGTCGCTGAAGCCGAACTTCAGGATACCTTAACCAAGCTGACGCGCACCCAAGCACAACTCATTCAGAGCGAAAAGATGTTGGCTTTAGGGGAATTAGTTTCTGGCGTTGCCCATGAAATCAACAATCCCATTAATTTCATCTACGGCAACCTCGCTTATGCTCAAGAATACACTCAAAACTTGTTTCATTTAGTCAAACTTTATCAAGCGGAATATCCCCATCCCACTGCAAAAATTCAGGATGAAATCGAGACGATTGATTTAGATTTCCTCTGGCAAGATTTTCCTAAGGTTCTCAATTCGATGCAACTGGGAACAAAACGCATCCGCCAGATTGTTATATCGCTGCGAAATTTCTCTCGCTTGGATGAGTCGGAGTTGAAGGAAGTCAACATCCATGAAGGGATTGACAGCACTTTGACCATTCTCCAAGGTCGGCTCAAAGCGAAATCCACTCATCCAGCAATCGCAACAGTAAAAGACTACGGTCAACTCCCGCACATTCTCTGCTATCCGGGGCAGCTCAATCAAGTCTTTATGAACTTGCTCTGCAACTCGATTGATGCTCTCGAACAGCAAAGTTTAGAAGTGCCAAACTTCTCTCCAAAGATCGCGATTCAAACACAAGTGCAAACCGAAAAAACGATTGCCATTCGCATAAGCGATAATGGGATTGGCGTTCCACAGTCCGTTCAACCGCGCATCTTCGATCCCTTTTTCACGACGAAAGATGTGGGTAAAGGAACGGGTTTGGGGCTGTCGATTAGCTATCAAATTATCGTCGAGAAGCACAAAGGAACGCTACGTTGTCTTTCTTCAGCCGGTCAAGGAACCGCATTCATTATCGAGATTCCAATTCGATAGTAAACTTATCTCTGTGTTGATTTTGATTTTCCCAATCTGTTCAATTTTAATTGTAACTCTTGTGATATTAAATCCGTTTAATTAGACAGTGAAAGTAAGCGATCGCCAAAGGCAATTGAAGAAGTATAGCACTTTTTTAAAGGGGATGACTGCACTGGAGATCGCGCTTTCTTTAATCTCTCTTTGACCCATTTCGCAGGATCGATTTTAGCAAGTAGAACCTCGCGAATTTGAGTGCGTTGAGGTTCTTGCTCCCAAGTTGCGATCGCATCCGAAAGTTGTTCGAGATCGTCCGGTCAAGGTTCGATCTGCACGAGCGATAATGCCTTTCGTTCTCGCCGAATTCAGGTTTGTTGTTGGGACGGAAAGGTACATTTGACCGTGACTTTAACGTTGCACTCAGCGTTCCCCGTGGCAATATAGGGAATTCCGGTCACCCCGCCAACATTGACTCCAAATTCGAGAGTGACTTCGCTGACTTCCGCGAGAGCAAGGGTTTTAAAAGAGTTGATGAGGTGTGCGGTGTAAGCACGAATGGTTTTTTCAACTGCTTGGAAGCTTTGGGTGACTTGTTTTTGTCTGGGGAAATCTCGGTTTTCGTCCTGTTGCGGTTCGGTCAGGAGGAAGTCTGGTTGTGAGGGTGTTTCTTTGGTTTGAGGGGTTGCGGTGGGAGAAATCGTGATATTTTCTGCAACCTGGATGTAGATTGTTGTGTCTTTATCGAGTTGAATGGGGGTGAGTTTGGGCATAGAGTTAGAAATTAAGCTTATTGAATTAATATCAAGACAAAGAGGCTCTCTTGCTCAAAAATTAAGATTGCTTCATCAAAAATACTCAACTCGTGCATCAAATCCTAGGGATCGCAAATAATGGGAGACACTTTCTGCTGCTTCTCGATTGCCAAACATCCCAGCATTAATATAAACTCCTCGCCGATCGGACGCGAGAAAGGCATTCCCAACATATAATCGCACTTTGCGGAGCGTTTCATTATCTCCCGGTACAATCACGGCATAGCGTTCTAACGATCGCTGGCATTCAAAGGAGGAGCAGGATAGGAAGGATTACTAACAGGATAAGGATTACTAGCGGAGAATGTTGGGATCGGGAAAAATGCCGTACTTGATTCTCTTCTATTGAGAGCATTCCAAGTTTCTGACCCAACCTTGCCATTAGGTGTTAAATTATTATCTCGCTGAAATCGAATAACAGCATTTTCAGTGATTTTTTCAAAGAACCCAGTGGGATTGATATTGAAATAGCCTTTACGTTGTAACAGTTCTTGCAAAGTCATCACCTTAGAACCACTACTTCCTCTTGCAAGAATATAGTTACTTAAGCTTGCGTCGATAGTACGATATAAATCATCAATATAAAGAGAATAACCTGCCGTAGCGTAAGTAGTAAAACGAGAATAATTGTTACCAGGAATTATCGGATCTTCAGGCAGAATTATAGCTTTACAATAGCGCTGCGGATAATTTGGTAGATACGAAGAGTTATGACTGTCTGTTGACAACTCTATTGTCTCTCCGTTAGTACATTCTATGACCACTTTTGTGACAACTTTTTCTTCTTCTTTTAGTATTAATTTATGATCGAAGCATCACCAAATATCCGATCCAGCGGAGAAAGGAAATTTATTTTCCCATCTTCCCTGTTTTTGAATTATTTCGATGTTTCCTCGCATAACTATAATTCTAGCCATAGATCGCTCGCTATCACAGTCCACAACATTTTGTTGCGCAAAAGCTTTTTGGTTAGCCATTTTAAAAGATATCTCATTATTGAAACCAATTTCTAGAAAATTAAACAAGAAAATAAATGCAAAAATAAAAAGTTCACATTTCATAACTTTTTATTTCTTGTGTTCTACGCGCGTTGCTTCGATTTTTTAAACCATTTTTCTTCTTCTGGATATTTATCAGGATCGGCATACGCAAAACACTTTTCCCAGTAATACATTGAGTCATTATTTGTTATCATCTCCTCTAAAAGCTCTGCAAACAAGCAATAGGCTAATGCACCACGGGCTTTGCGCAAAGGATATTGTTCATCTAGATGAACCGCTTCTTGTAGAAATTTCTGTGCGGATTTATAGTTCTGTTGTTTAAACTCAGCCCAACCTAAATTTTTAAGAACAGCATATTTCACATCAGGACTTTTGAAATGTTTCACATTTGGCAATAGTAAATTAACAGCATCAGCAGGATTTTTATCTGAAACTTGACCTAGGATGTAAAGACGTGCTAGAGCGCTGTATGCTGCCTCAAAATTTAATTTCATTAATTCCTCGTAAATCTCACTGGCTTTTTCAAAATCTCCTTTCTTTTCATACATCTGTCCTTTGTAGTATTTGGCTTTTCGAGAATTGGGACTAAAGAAAAGAGATAAATTGAAATTTTCCCAGGCTTTATTCCAGTTGTTGTCGCTATAATTCTGAAGGCCTTTTTCATAATAATATTGATACAGTTTAGGTCTAACTCCTAAAGCTCCAACCAGTCCCAGAATCAAGAGGATTGACATGCCAGTTATTGCAATATTAAATTTGTGTTTTACTTTTTGTTTCTCTTGGCTTAATCGGAAGTGATCTTCTGCTAGAATGTCGCTCTCTTCTTTGAGACGCTGTTTTGCTAATTCTTGGCTAGCATCTAAAAATCTCTCATCTAGATCGCTTAAGGTTTTTCCTACTTTCCATTGCAGAGCCTGATTCAATTCATCTCCTTTTAAAAGATGAGAAGATTCTTGAAAAGTAGACTTCAACCAAGCTTCTAATTTTTTGGCATAAGGACGTAAGTTACCCAATTCTTGCTCGACCCAATTCAGATCGAAAATCATCTGATATATTTTGCTAGAAACTTCCAATTGATTATTTCGTTGAACGACTAAGCCAGAAAGTCTTAATTGCCTCTGTTCCAAACTGTTATCAGCTCTGACGTTTTCATGCTTGAGTAATTTCCGATATATTCCCAAGCGCCGTCCAGTATGTTTCTTGTCTCGCAAAATGCGATCGCAGATTGTTCTCAAATGTTCTGGTTGATCTTGAGACTTCCAATTTTTTATAATATGTTCTTCAACCAAATGTCCAATAGCATTCTCTTCTTCTCCTGGTGCAATAAGTCGATCTGAATCTCGAATTATTTTACAAACTTTTTGCGTCAAAAAAGGTTGTCTTCCTGTCCAGATCAAGACTTGCTGCATGGTGGCTTCAAGATCGCTCGCAATCCCAGTCAAACCTATCGTGAGTGGTTGAATTCCTGGCAACTGGAACCCTGTGAAATCTACAGCACGACCCACATTAAAAGGAGTCCGTTTTTTATCTGCAATTAGATCTGAGGGAGTAGCAACACCTAAGAAAGTAAATGTTAGTCTTTTGTAATTCGAGTTATCAACTCGTTTGTTATAACACTCTCGAAGGAGCACAAAAAAATCATCAACGCTGAAATCTAGGCTCAGAACACTATCAATCTCATCGATAAAAACAACGATCTTTTGATCAAGAATTGAGTTCAATAAAATCTCTTCGATGAACTTACTCAACCGTTCCACAGGCGATAGCAGTGAGTGACTTGACCACCAAGTCTTGAGATCGAAGCGATCGTATAACTTCAAACTACTCACAATACGATTAATGACTCCTGCATACCATCCGTTTGGAGTCTGATTGGCGATTCCAACGCTCAGATCGATGGCCGCACAAACATACCCTTCTGCTTGCAACCGCTGCATCGTTCTGACCCGCAAGCTAGACTTTCCCATCTGGCGAGAGTTCAAAACATAGCAAAACTCTCCCGCTTTTAATCCTTGGTACAGGTCTTCATCTGCCTGTCGGGTAACATAAGTTGGGGCATCAACTGGCAGACTTCCTCCAACTTGATAGTGGTAGTTGGTAGTGCGTCCGTCTTCCATAGTCACTCTCCTTACCAGATGTCGATCGAGGAAGCTTGACTGAGATTCTGCCTTATTTTATAGCCTGGTCTAAGATCAGTTCGCGATCATTTGGGAAAATTAACTCTCTCTCACCCACTGTCGGAATGTTTTCATCGTGGTATTGCGACCCGCAAGACGACTTTGTTGGAGATATTGAGGAATCGCATTTTTAAGGTCGAGGTTGGGAAAAGTTGGACTTCTTTCCACTTCAATATAACCCCCTGCTTGGAGGGTATAAATACAAAGTTTTTCGTGCTGAAATCGCCACAGTTCGGGAACGCCTAACGCCGCATAGGTGTCAGGGTGAGTTCTGGAAGTAATGTCAATCTCTAGTGCTAAGTCTGGTGGCGGATCGAGGGTTAAATCCAAGTGTCTTTTCCCTCGAATGACGGCTTCATTCCGGATGTAAAAACATTGGTCTGGTTCAATTCCCTTTCGAGTTTCAGGATTTTTAAAGGTTGTGGAACCGAGACTTCTGAACTCAATTTCTAATTCTTCTAAAAGTGCTTTGAGAAGGTCGCCAATCATCTCCTTGTTGTCTTCGTGTTCGGGAAGAGGGGTCATAATTTCTAGAGTTCCGCTGTCGTAAGCAAGACGCGATGTGCGATGTTCCCCCAGTTCGGCGAGAATCTCTTCAAATTCTTGCCAACTGATGTCGTGGAATAGCACTCGCTGACCTGGCGGGACGTTGAGTTTTCTGAGTTGAAGGACAACCATTAGGAGTTCGGGGTTCAGAGTTCAAAATTAAAGTTTTTTGAGAAGAGAGTGAATTCGCTGTAGAACCGGAAAGTCGGCGATCGCGCATTTCGTTCTCGCACAATTCACCCTGATTTTTGTTTGGGATGGAAAGGGTCATTTATTCGGTTAATTTCCTCCATCTCGTACCATCCACACAAGCATTCCTAGAATTGATTCGACTGGAGGAAGGGGATAGTCAGCAAGATCGATAATTGCAGTTTTGTCTTCTAGCTTAAGAAACCGCCACGCCGTACCGCTACTGATGCAACCATAGATTGTCGTCATCGGTCGATGGTTAATCTCGTTGAATTTTTGAGCGGCGACCATCTCTGCAATGCACTGTCCAATACCCGCATTTAAACCGCGCCTAGGTTGAGAACCGTAGTTTTTCTACCTTCGGCTCAAGGTGAGTTTTGACCCATAAACGGTCAGCAATTGCGAGGGAGTCGGCATTGAGCTGAATCTGGAAAGATTGAACTTGGGC
>Ga0207422_1002368_pt1 | contig 25346 bp, 21 predicted proteins | sample MarCyaLeptolynsp_FD_187757 | JGI IMG/M metagenome (GOLD analysis project Ga0207422, IMG submission 187757) | Marine cyanobacterial communities from Panama - species 1 Leptolyngbya sp. (SPAdes) | ecosystem: Environmental > Aquatic > Marine > Unclassified | place: Panama: Panama City | collected... | reverse complement strand
GATGGTAGCAATGGCGAGAATATCTATTTTCGATTAGCATTTAAACCCGTTGCTACCATCATGAAAGATCAAAAGAGTATAAATAAAGATGGTGAGGAGGTTACTATCGAAGGAAAAGGTAGACACGATCCATGTGTTGTTCCAAGGGCTGTTCCCATTGTCAGTGCAATGACAGCTTTGGTAATTGCCGATCATTATCTAAGAAATAAAACGGCGAAAATTTAGAATATGAAAAAATTAGCATTGCATTGGCAAATTATTATTGGACTCGTATTGGGTCTATTATATGGATTGTTGGCAGCTAATTCAGGTTGGCAAGAATTTACCGCGGATTGGATAGCTCCATGGGGGTATATTTTCATCAACATGCTTAAAATGATTGCGGTTCCTTTGGTCTTGGTCTCTTTAATAAACGGGATTTCTGGCCTAAAGGATATTGCTCAGCTCTCTTCAATGGGTGGAAAAACAATTGGTATATATATTATTACAACAGTCTTAGCAGTAACCATTGGACTTTTGGCTGTAAATGTCATACAACCTGGTAAATCTTTTTCAGAAGAAACTAGAACCGAAATGGTCAAGAAAAATGAGGCGAAGGTAAAATCAACTGAAGAGAAGGCGATGGCCCAAAAAGAAAGTGGGCCGCTTCAGTTTTTAGTTGATATGGTACCGAGCAATATTTTTTATGCATCCGGCAATAATAGAAACATGTTGCAAGTAATATTTTTCGCGCTCTTATTTGGTATTGCATTAATCATTGCACCAGATGCATCGAAAGTAGAACCTATTAAGAAATTTTTTGATGGGGCTAATGAGGTGATCTTAAAGATGGTGGATTTAATCATGTATTTCGCACCAATAGGAGTGTTTGCTTTGTTGGGTAATATCATGGTTGAATTAGCTGGAGAAGACCCATCTGCTGCTTTGGAAATACTAAAAGGCTTGGCAATATATTCAATTACAGTGCTAATTGGATTGGCAATTCTGGTTTTTCTGGTTTATCCAGCCGCCTTGCGTTTGTTTGCTAAGTTCTCTTACAAGAAATTTTTTCAAGGTATTGCTCCTGCACAGTTATTAGCATTTTCCACAAGCTCATCAGCAGCAACACTCCCATTGACCATGGAAAGATGTGAAGAAAAATTGGGCGTTTCGAAAAAAGTGGCATCGTTTGTGTTACCTCTAGGAGCGACAATAAATATGGATGGAACCAGTTGTTATCAGGCGGTGGCAGCAGTTTTTATTGCTCAGGTTTATGGTATGGAATTAGGCATGTCAGAACAACTTACAATAGTACTTACAGCAACATTGGCATCCATTGGATCGGCAGCCGTTCCAGGTGCAGGAATTATAATGTTAGCCATTGTCCTTGGTGCGGTGGGTGTCCCATTGGAGGGCATTAGTCTAATATTTGCAGTAGACAGACCATTAGATATGTGTAGAACTGTTGTTAATGTTACTGGTGATGCCACTGTATCTACAATAGTTGCTAAAACTGAAAATGAACTAATTCCATATCCAATAGAAAAATAGAAAATTCAAAAAAATAAAATGAAAACAATCTTAAAAATCCTTGCAGCTTTAATTGTTTTAATTGTTGCAGCCTTAATTGTTATTCCCGTAATCTTTAAAGATGATATTGTGCAATTGATTAAAGATGAAACCAACAATGCTGTTGAAGCAAAAGTTGATTTCGGAGATTTCGATCTAAGTCTTATTAAGAGCTTTCCAAATTTCTTTTTTAGTATAGAAGAGGTAAAGGTTAGCGGGATAAAAGAATTCGATGGAATTGAATTGGCGACTGTAAAAGAATTGGATTTAGTTGTTGATGTAATGTCTGTAATTAATGGTGAATCTATTGCAATCAAACGAATTAGCATTATTGAACCAACAGTACATGCGAAAGTACTGGATGATGGTAAAGCAAATTATCTCATAACAAAAGAGGACAGCACAGCTGAAGAAACAATTGAGGAAGAAGAAGTGGTTGAAGAGTCTTCTTCCTTTAAAATGGAATTAAAGGAACTGAAAATTGTAAATGCTAAAATCATTTATGATGATGCGACTATGCCCGTACATGTGGGAATAGATAATCTGAATTTAGATATCAGTGGAGACTTTACAGAGAACATTACCAATTTGGATGCTAAAGGGGATATTGATCGCTTTAATCTTACCTATGATGGGGTTCATTATATGAATAATGTTAAGATATTATTGGATTTGATTTTAGGTATGAACTTAGAGGAATTTAAATTCACTTTTAAAGAAAACGAAGTTCGATTAAATGAATTACCACTTGGTTTTGATGGTTATGTAGCTATGCCATCTGATGCTATAGATATGGATTTGACATTTTTAGCTAAGGAAACCGCATTTAGGGAATTATTATCCATGATACCTGCTGAATTTACAAAGGATTTGGAAGGAGTTAAAACAGATGGGATACTTTCCTTAAATGGATATGCAAAAGGCACTTATCTAGACTCTATTTATCCTGCCTTTGGATTGAACTTGGCAGTAGAAAATGCAATGTTTCAATACCCAGATTTACCTAAATCAGTTGATGATATTCAGATTAAAGCGAGTGTAGAAAGTAAAGATGGAGATCTTGACAATACCATCGTAGATGTGCAGAAATTCCATATTAAATTGGCAGAAAATCCTTTTGATTTTTATTTATACATGAGTAATCCCATGACAGATCCATTTATTAAGGCTGGCATGAATGGCAAACTGATCTTGGATAATATTAGGGATGTTATACCATTGGAAGAAGGAGATGAGTTGGCTGGTACTTTCACCACTGATTTATCCTTAGAAGGAAGATTATCTACATTAGAGAAGGAACAATACGAAGATTTTAAAGCCAAAGGGAGTCTTTTGGTGGAAGGAATCCACTATGCAACAGACTCCTTAGATTATCCTGTAGATCTCAAAGAGGCCAAGATGGAATTTACTCCGCAATATGTTAAATTAGAAAAGATGGATATGTTGCTCGGCAAGAGTGATATTTCAGCTTCTGGACAACTGGAGAATTTTATTGGTTTTGCTTTGAAAGATAATCAAGTCCTAAAAGGAAATTTAACTGTTAAATCCAAATTGATGGATATTAATGAACTTGCAGGTATTGATCCTGAGGCTGAAGAAGAACTTGATGAAACAGAAGCTGGTGAGGGAGAAGAAGCAACAGAATCCGAAGAACCTATGGAAGTGGTCTTGATTCCAAAAAATATTGAGTTTATTACCAGGGCAGAGATATCCAAATTGGTTTATGATAATATGACCATAACGGATATAAAAGGAGGAATTGATTTAGTGGAAGAGAAAATTGCGATGACCAATACATCCATGAACCTATTAGGAGGTAATATGATTATGAATGGATATTACGAGACTAGCGACTCCACTAAACCAACTTATGATTTTGGCATGAACATCAAGAAGTTTGATATTGAACAAACCATGGAAACTTTTAACTCTGTTGAAACACTTGCTCCAATAGCCAAACAAAGCACTGGAGCATATTCTACTACATTAAAAGTTAATGGAGCTCTCGACAAACAAATGGAACCAATCTATGAATCCATGAATGGAAGTGGGACCTTAAATACGCATGGAGTTGCTATTCAAGATTACAAACCCTTAAAGAAGATAGGTGATATCATTAAAAATGATAAGATCAACCCTTTGTCTTTGAATGATGTCGCAATTACTTATAAAATTGCTGATGGTAAGGTTTATGTAGATCCATTTACCAATAAGATTGGCAATACTAAATTGACTATTGCCGGAAGTAACTCCTTTGATCAAACCATTGATTATGTATTTAGTTTTGAAATACCGAGAGAGGAATTTGGGAGCGCGGCAAACGATGCGGTAGATGGTTTGTTAGCACAGGCCGCAAATAAGGGAGTAAACATAGATTTGGCAAAAACCATCAATCTGGACGTTCGACTTACTGGTGATGCGACCAATCCCGATATCAAAACAGATTTTAAGAAATCCAAAAGTGATGCTAGCAAGCAGTTGAAGGAGAAAGCCAAAGAAGAGTTGGATAAGAAGAAGAAAGAGCTGGAACAAAAGGCTAAAGAAGAGTTGGATAAGCAAAAGAAAGAATTAGAGAAAAAGGCCAAAGAGGAGTTAGAAAAGAAGAAAAAAGAAGCGGAAAAAGAACTGAAGAAGAAGGCCAAGGATAAATTAAAAGGACTTTTTGGAGGCTAAAGCCAAATTCTTAGGTTATTTGCATTTCTAGGAGAAGGGATGAAAAATAGAAATATTCTAAACCAAATATTGATAAGAAGTAGTGCATTATTTGCACTACTTTTTAGTTTTTACCTTGGTTTTTCGCAAGAAGATTGGGGATGTGATAAACCGAACAAAAAAGCGCAGAAGTTATTTGAACAGGCAAGACAAATGGCTTTTAAGGGAAAGGCTTATGGATATCTTACTGAAGCAGTTCAAATAGACCCAAATTATGCAGAAGCCCTATCCATTTTAGCATTTATCAACAGCAAAAAAAATCAGAGTGTACCGCAAAATAAGAGCAGAACTTATTCTTATTATGAAAAGACAAACACCGCATGCCCTTCTTATCGAAACTATGAAGCAGCTTTTATTTTGAGTAAACACTATTATGGAGAAAAGAAATTTGAGAAAGCATTGCCCTTATTGAATCAGTACATAGATAATGTCAAGCCTGGAAAGGGGAATCAAAAAGAAGAAGCAATTCAATACAGAAATCAAATTGAGAAATACAAGGAATTGTTCAATAATCCAGTTCCATTTAATCCGGTGAAAGTTCCAGGTGCATCTACTTCTAATGATGAGTACCTTCCGATGTTATCGCCAGACAATCAGTATTTGTTTTTTACAAGAAAAGCGACTCTAGAGAATAAGAATGCAATGGGTTCTGAGGAGAAAGAGCTTTTTGTGCAAAGCCGCAAAAAGTACGATGGAACTTATTCAGAAGGAATACCCATGCCTCCACCATTTAATAAAGGAGTGTATCAAGGAGGAACTAGTATTTCTATTGATAATCGATTGCTATTTATCACTATAGTAAGTCAGAGTGTGACAAGAGACGGAAGAGGTTATTCCAATGGAGATATCTATTATTCTGAGCGACATGATGGACAATGGGGAGAACTAAAAAGCATTGGAAGTCATATTAATGGAAAATTTACCTGGGAAGGCCAACCTTCAATCTCAGCAGATAAGAAGACTTTGTATTTTGCCAGTTCAAGACCTGAAAATGTTGGCGGTGCAGGTATGGATATTTATAAATCCGAAAGACAGTCTGATGGCTCCTGGGGCGACGCTATAAATTTGGGTCCAACTGTGAATACCCCAGGAAGTGAGAAATCTCCTTTCATGCATTCGGACAGTAAAACACTTTATTTCTCCTCAGATGGCCATCCAGGTGTTGGTGGACAAGATATATTTTTCACCAAGATCAATGAGTTTGGCAAATTTGATTTACCAACAAATATTGGAGTTCCTATTAATACCCAAGAGGATGAACACGGATTTATGGTAAGCATGGATGGTAATTATGGCTATTTCGCATCCAATTTGGAGAATAATGGCTTAGATATATATCACTTTGACTTACCAGATGGCGCTAGGCCAGAGGATGTAGTATTTGTAAAAGGAAGCATATCCAGTAAAGATCCGGATGCGGCCAAAGGCATGAATATTGAACTCAAGAATATGGCTACTAATGAGGTAATTGAAGGGGTGGTAGATGAAGAACATGGCGAGTATGTTGCGGTGATAAGCGCAAAAGAAACTGAAGACGTGATGATGATGGCCAAGAAAAACGGCTATGCATTTACAAGCCAGTATATCAATTCAGGTGAAGATGTTGTTGGCAAGCCAGTTCGAATGGAAGCGATGGAATTCAATCCAATAGAAGAGGGAGAAACCTATTCCATCAACAACATCAATTTTGCTACAGACTCTTATCAATTGTCTGAACAAGTGATGAATATTCTGGCGGAGTTTATTGATTTTATGAAAGACAATCCGGGCATGACCATAGCAATTCATGGACATACCGATAATGTTGGTGACCCAAATAAGAACTTACTGCTTTCAGAAAATAGAGCCAAAGCAGTTTATCAATTTTTAATATTAGAAGACATTGATCCCAGTAGACTTCAATTTAAAGGATTTGGTGAAACTGATCCCATTGCTAGCAATAAGTCAGAAGAGGGAAGAGCCAAGAATAGACGTACAGAATTTGTGATTCTCTCAAAATAATAGAAAGGACTACTTTTGCAAAAAAAATAATTGAAATGAAAAAGAAATTACTATTAATTGCTTTTGTTGCAAGTTATGTTTTTACAGCTTGTGATTCTGCTCCAAAACAAGTAGAAACTGAAGCAGAGGAAACTGTTGAAGAGACTACGGAAACAACAACTGAGGCAACTGATTCTACTCAATCGGATAGTGTACATTTTGGAAAATTTATAGATGCTGAAGACGCCAAGAGTATTGATGAATTTGCTACACTTATGGAAGGTCAAGATACCGTGCGTATTAAGATAGCAGCAACTGCAAAAGATGTGTGTCAAAAGAAGGGATGTTGGATGAAGGTGGAAACTGCAGATGGAAGTTTGATGCGTGTTAGATTTAAGGATTACGGATTTTTTGTTCCTAAAGATATTAGTGGTAAGGAAGTTGTATTTGAAGGTATTGCTTTCAGAGATACAGTTTCTGTAGAGGACTTAAAACATTATGCAGAAGATGCGGGCAAAAGTCCAGAAGAAATTGCAGAAATTACCGAACCAGAAGTGAATACATCTTTCTTAGCTGATGGTGTGTTGATTTCCAATTAGAGTTTAAACTTTAAGCCTTCTCTGGCGATATTATATCCTTCTGAAAGTACATTTCTACTTTCATCACTTTCTCTATCAAGTAGGGGATTACTGTGGTTGAAGTGAATAAAATGTACTTTAATTTTGTCTTTAGGTGAAAGGGCTTGAAAAATTTCCATACTCTCAACGACAAATGGATGTGGAATCTCTGACATATCTCTGTTAGAGATTTCATTTCCATCATAAAAAGTGGCATCTAAAAAGGCATAATCTACCTTTTTAATTTCATCAACAATATTGCTTTCCCATCTTTTCCATTTGTCAATATCCGGTATAAATAGTGCTTTTTTGTTTGGTCCAATAATTTGATAGCCAACGGTCTCTGAGTATTCATCCCGATGGGGCACCAAGAATGGTATCACTTTGACCTGTGTGCTTAGGGATACGGTATCTTTATCTTGAAGCTCATTAAGTAAGATATTCTGATTGTTTATCAATTGACTCCATGGTCCATTATTTTTTAAAAAGTCACTCATTCTAGGCATACTATAAACATCGATCGAATTAGCATTGGTAGCTTCTTTTCCTAGATACATTAATCCAGAATAATGACCAATATGGGCATGGGTTAAAAAGATGCCATCAGGCAGATCGGTAGATGATTCCAAACCTTTATTCAAGTTGTAGCATTGTAATCCTATATCAGGAGTAGCTTCAAATAGGAATGATTTATTATTAGTATTATCTATCACCCCAAGGCTAACTACTTGATGACTTTTGTTATTCTCTTTAAGATTTTCGCAACATTGTTTATTACAATTAATTTGGGGAGCCCCAGCATCTTGAGCATTACCCAATACCATCAATTCAACAGTATTATCAGAGTTGTCTTGTGCTTTTAATTCATGCTCCTTAGGGAAAATTGATAAGATAAACGATAGTAGCAGTAGCGCTCTCATGTAATTTTTTTAAGCATGAATGTAAACAATATGTCTAAAAGCTAAAATTTGTACTTTAGTTCAATGCCCTTTTGGTTAGAGTTCAGTTTATATATACTACTTACTTATATTGTCATTAGCGTAGCACTATTTTATCTACAGGACTTCTTCCTATTCAAAGCCGAAAAACTGCCTCCTTCATTCCAGTTTGTATATAAAAATCAACAGGTTGAGGAATACAATGTCCAAACCAGAGATGGTGCTACAATTAACGGATTGCATTTTAAAAGCAAAGAACCCAGGGGAATAGTATTTTATTTGAAAGGCAATTCTAAAAGCATCAAAGGATGGGGCAAATTTGCCGTTGATTTTATTAGGATGAATTATGATGTTATCATGGTTGACTACAGAGGATTTGGAAAAAGTACGGGAAGAAGATCACAAAAAGCAATAAAAAATGACATGCAATTTATTTATGACAAGATTCGAGAAAGGGTAGAAGAGAAGTATATAATTCTCTATGGCCGTTCTATGGGTTCTGGTTTTGCTACTAAACTGGCATCAACCAATAATCCTCGAATGTTGATATTAGATGCACCCTATTATAGTTTAAAGCATCTGGCTAAACGATATTTACCTTTTATGCCATTATCCATTATAATGAGATATCCAGTACCAACTTACAAATGGATTAAATATGTTCAATGTCCAATCCATATCATTCATGGAACCAAGGACAAACTGATTCCCTTTAGCAGTAGTGTAAAGTTGGCCCAGATTAATGCAGACAACACCAGATTGTGGCCTATATTAGGAGGCGGCCATAAAAACTTAAACACTTTTGAATCTTACCATCAAAATCTTGAAGAAATAGTTCTAGGCAAGAAAAAACAAATCAATTTAGAAGAGACTTCTATTCGTGTTAATCATGGCTAAGTTGCTTAGGTTGAGAAGCATTTTTTTAACAGTAAGTGTTATTCTCTCACTCTTTTTTGTTACAATAATAGGACTCTACTTTTTCCAGGAACGATTAATTTTTTTACCAAAGCCACTGGAAAAAGATTATTCATTTCAATATGAAGATCATTTCGAAGAGCACTTTATTAAGATGAGTGATGGGATAGAATTAAATGCGTTACATTTTACCAGACCAAATCCAAAAGGTGTAATTCTCTATTTTCATGGCAATGCTGACAACTTAAAGCGGTGGGGAGAAATTACTGCTTATCTAAGGTCCTTTAATCACGATATGTTACTATTTGACTATAGAAATTATGGTAAGAGTGGTGGTGAATATAATGAAGATAGAATGTATCAAGATGCAATTGAATTGTATAATTGGATCAATAAAAAGTATCCAGAAAATTCCATAATTCTCTATGGAAGATCTTTAGGAAGCACATTTGCCACTTATGTGGCTTCAAGAGCTAATCCAAATTCCTTGATTTTGGAAACTCCATTTTATGGATTGAAGAAATTGGTAGATAAAAAGTTTCATTTATTCCCCTATGAAGAATTACTTAACTACAATTTTCCAAGCTATCAATATGCGAAAGAAGTGAATTGCAGGGTGTTGATATTTCATGGAACAAAGGATGTAATAGTTCCTTATCAACAAGGACTTGATCTCCACCATAGTTTTAAAGACGAAATTTCAACTTTAATAACCATTGATGATGGACGTCACAATGATCTTATAAATTATCCTGAGTATAAGAATGAAATAAGCAGATTTCTATCAGAATAACAGAATCAATAAATTTCTTTTACTGGGTACTTTATTTGATCAAATTGATCTTTTTGTATGGAATAAGCACATTGGAAATGCCCTAAGGGACATTTCTTTTTTCCATGAACTCCACAAGGTCGACAGGCAATCATTTCCTTGGCCTGAACTACTTTTGCATTATCGGCTAATGGTCCAAACCCAAATGCTGGAATAGTAGAACAAAATACAGCATTGGTAGGGGCATTTATAGACGAAGCCATGTGCATTGGAGCAGAATCATTTACATAGTTCATGGCGGCTTTTTCCATCAATGCAGCTGACTCTAAGAATCTCAGTTTACCAGCCAAATTGTTTACATTTTTTCTTTGGGATAATTCTCTAATTTCTTCGCATTCCTCATAGTCGTCAGGTCCTCCAATCAAATAAATTATCCAGCGATCGTCGATAGATAAAATCAATTCTGCCCACTTTACCATCGGGTATTGTTTTGTTCCCCATACCGATGTAGGAGCGATGCATAAATAGGGTAGTTCCTGATATTTAGATACCAATGCGTAGTCTTTCTTACGGGGGTAAAGTTTTGGACGAACATATTTATCATCCGTGATACCCTTAACCAAAGAGAGGTTCCTGCCTGTCTCATGTTGTCCTCGGAGACGATGGCTTATTTGTTTCGTAAAAGCAAATGAAAATGGGTTCTTCGTAAATCCAATTGTAAGTCTTGCCCCAGAAAGTGCGGTCATCAATCCAGAAGCAAAAAATCGTTGCACATTGATGACACAATCGTAATTTTTACTTCGAATGAGGTAAATCATTTTCAAAAGGTTGGTGTATTTATTGTGTTTCTTTCTCCAAATAAATACATCATTTAATTTTGGATGTCCTTTCAAAAGGTCTGCATTTCCCTGTCGAACTAAAAAGTCAATTTTAGCGTCAGGATAAAACTCATGCATTTTTTCTATTATCGGAGTGCTTAAAATAACGTCTCCAATAAATGCTGTTTGTATGATTAATACTCTATCCAAAACTATACTGCTACCTCAAATTCCCTTAATACCTGATTTAGTGAGGTCTTCTTATCTGTGCTTTCTTTTCTTTCACCGATAATAAGCGCACAAGGTACCTGATAATCTCCGGCAGCAAAACTTTTGGTATAGGAGCCAGGAATTACAACCGATCTTGGAGGTACTATACCCTGATATGTTTTAGGTTCACTTCCAGTTACATCAATGATCTTAGTTGACTTGGTAAGTACAACATTTGCACCAAGTACTGCTTCTTTTTGGACCCTTACTCCTTCAACAACTATACACCTAGAACCAATAAAACAGTTATCTTCAATAATTACTGGTGATGCTTGAAGTGGTTCTAGGACTCCTCCTAATCCAACTCCACCACTAAGGTGAACATTTTTGCCAACTTGTGCACAACTACCAACTGTAGCCCAAGTATCTACCATGGTGCCAGAATCGACAAAAGCTCCAATATTGACATAAGAAGGCATCATGATAACTCCTTTGGCCACATAAGATCCATATCTTGCAAGCGCATGAGGAACGACTCGAACTCCCTTTTTAGCATAATTGGATTTCAATGCCATCTTATCATGGAACTCAAACGGACCAACTTCTATCGTTTCCATCTTGCGTATAGGGAAGTATAAGACTACCGCTTTTTTAACCCATTCATTCACTTGCCAACCATCTGCTATCGGTTCAGCACATCGCAATTCTCCTTCATCAATTAACCCAATTACCCTTTCAATGCAGCTAACGGTTTCTTTATCATTCAACAATTCCCGGTTTTCCCAGGCAGCTTCTACACTTTTTTTCAATTCCTCCATTATACTCAATTTGTCTCCAAAAATAACTCTTCCAGTTTTTCTACACTTCTCGACCAGCTAAATTGACCTTTTACAAACTCATATGCTTGGTTTGCAATTGTACTGGCTAGGTCTTTGTTTACCAACAGTTCTTTGACTGATTCTACTGTATCCTCTATTTGATCTGCAATAATTACGGTTTCTCTAGGATTAGCCTTGAGTGCATTATTCGCTAATGTTGTTGTGATACATGGAATCTTCATGGCCATAGCTTCTAGTAATTTGTTTTGCAGACCAGTACCAAGTTTCATTGGGGCAATAAAGATTTTCGATTTGGCATAATACTCTCTAATGTCGTTAACCCAAGCAGTAACGATTACCTTTTCTGAACTTAGTTGTTTTACTGAATTAGTGGGATTTGCACCGACAATAGCTATGGTTAAATTTTCATTCCATTCCCAAACTTTGGGCATAACTTCATTTACCAGGAAGTTTGCCGCAGTAACATTTGGAGGATAGGACATATTACCAGTAAAAATCAAATCGAATTCCTTAGCAGAATCCATAGGTCTGAAAAAGTCCAAATCAACTCCATTTTCAATTATTCTGATTTCGTCATTTCGCGCATGTACAATTAAGTCTCGATCTTGTTTAGAAATGATGGTATGGTGATCAAACTCTTTGAATATAAAATGCTCATATCGCTTAAGTCGTTTTGTTTCAATCTTGACAAAAGGTTTTAGGTATAATGGGCTATTCTCAATTCTCCTTTCCATACCTACAGAAAGTGCATCCATGTAATCTATTGTTTTAGGAATTTGATTAAAGCCTTTAAGATATTCAGCAGTTCTAATTAATTGGCAATAAATGTGTTCTACTTTATTTTGAAGGAAAAAGGATAATATCTTCTTTTGTGCACTTTTTCTAAAAAAATAAACGACTTGCAGAGGTAATCTTTTGAAAATTAGTCCCCACAATAATTGCAGAGGAATTGTGATTTTTGGTAAGTCTATTATGAGTAACTGTTGACAATATTGTTCGATCTCCCTTCTGGCATCTGGATGAATCTTTGTTGTATTTAAAGCACAGACAAACAATTCGTTATTTTTAGATAATTGCTTGATTTGTTGAAATGCCCTCAATTTATCTCCTTTTTCTAAGGGATAGGGAACTCTAGAAAGCAAAATGCCAATTTTCATGAGTTCAATTTAGCTTGATTCCGTTTGAATATTCGGTTAATGGAATTCACATAGGCGTCTGCCTTAAAAATTGGAGAGTCACTAGTAGCCTTTAAAGTCAGAAAAATGCCAATTGGGAACAAAATGAACGATGCCAGCCACATGCCTTCAAAAACAGAGACCGAGCCCTCTTTTGCCATTTTTTCTCCAGTTGTACTTAATATGTGAAACAATAAGAAAAAGATAACAGAAATTACAATAGGCATTCCTAAACCACCTTTTCGAATAATTGCACCAAGGGGAGCTCCAATAAAAAATAGAATCACACAAGCGAAGGGAAGCGTCAGCTTTTTGTGCCATTCCACCTTGTGTCGATTGATGTATTTATTTCTTGCATAAATATTCTCTGTTAAACTGTTTAAACGCGACTTTGTATTTCTGCTAATATTGGTGGCTGTTGCATATACTTGTTCTTTCTTATGGAAGTCAAGCGACTGAATTAATTTATCGAAATCAATGCTTTTGGAATAAACCACCCTTTTGGGATTTTCTTTCTCCTTAGCTGAAAAAATGAAAAAGCCTTTTCTCAGTATCTCATTAAAACTGTTTACACTACTATCTCTATTGGCCATTTGCAATTCAATGGCTTCATCCAATTGATTTAAGTTTAGCATTTTATAATGCTGCTTAAATAACTCCTCATCTGTTCGATTCAATTGGAATTGAGACAAATCAAATCGAATTAGGTTTTCTTTAAACTTGGATCTAACCAAAGGATATTTCCTTGTTCTTTTGGCATTCTCATCTTCTTCATAGCGTTCACCATTAAGCAATTTAAGCTCTAGGAACTGTTTGTTTTCATTCATGGTCATGATCCCTTCTTCAGCCATTATGACGCTTTGGTTGCCATTACCAGCTCGATGATCATAAATTAAAACATCATATAGGTGTTCGATATCATCAATTACTTTTTTATCCTTAACTCTAATTGTAAAATCATCTAACTCACTGGAAAATATTCCAGGCCTGATATCCATAGTTGGCTTTTGTTCTTTGACATCATACAAGAGAGACTTGCTCTTTAAATTAGCGACTGGTAACCAGTAATTTGAAAACAAATAGGCAACTATACTCAAGAGAAAGACCACAATTGCCAGGGGTCTCAAAACCCGTTTTAAGGAAATTCCTGCCGATTTAAATGCCACCAATTCATAGTGTTCACCTAAGTTACCAAATGTCATTAAGGAGGAAAGGAGAATTGCTAAAGGCAATGCCATAGGTACAAGACTAGCTGAAACGTAAAAAAGAAGTCTTACGATCACATGCCATTCTACACCTTTGCCAACGATATCATCAATTCTTACCCATAAAAATTGCATGAGCAGAACGAAAATAGAAATGAAAAAAGTCGCCATAAAAGGCGACGCAAAAGATTTTAAAATAAATTTTGATGATGTTTTCAATGATCTAATGTTGTCACTGAATTAGCGTAAAATGAAACAAAATATTGTTACGAACCAATTGCGTGTAATAGACTATTTACCTGACTCTCCCACAATAATTTAGCTTCATCTATTTCGTCTTCCTCAGCGAAGTCTGTAATAATTAATGAAACATCATTGGTCAAATCATCAGTCTCAATCTTGAATTCGAAGAAAACATTTTTATCCTCTTCTTCTTCCCATCTAAATCGGATATGCTTATCTAATTTCTTATTGACTAAAATTGCCACCTCCTCTGTATCTTCCCAAAAAAATGAAAATGTTTTTCCTCTAGAGTTTACGTTATCTGCAAACCATTCTGATAATCCAGAAGGTGTTGAAAGAAATTTATACAACATTTTTGGAGAAGACTTCACCACAAATTCCATCTTAAATTCTACTTTATCTTCCATCTTAAGGTCAATTGGGCTTGCAAGATAATTATTTTATTGCTTTTAAGCTCTAAATGTATGCATTCAAGGGTGTCCAGAATAAATAATATCTATTTAATTAAAGTCAGTCTCAAAATTTAACGTTCATAACACAAACATCATCTATTTGTTCCTCCTTATTTTTCCAATCATCAAACCTTTTAGCCAATTCAACGATAATTTGTGCACTATTCAAATTGTTTAAATCAATTAGGTATTTTTTGAAATTAGCATATTTTAGTTTTTTCCCATTTGGCCCACCAAATTGATCTGCGTAACCATCAGAAAACAAATAAATTGAGTCCCCTTTTTTGATCTTTATCTCGTTGGAGGTAAATGGTGTTCTGCCTTCGTATTTACCAATAGGTTGTTTATTGGCTTTTATTTCTTCCAATTCATTATCCCGTATCAAGTATAGAGGATTATATGCTCCAGCATAAACAAGTGTTTCCTTTTTGTCCCAAGAACAGAGTGCGATATCCATACCATCACTAACATTGGTATTCTCATTTTTAGATAAGGTGTTTTCAATAAGTTCAGTTACTGAGTCTAAAATTTTACCTGGATCGCTCAAATTGTACTCATTGATGCATCTGTTTAATGCATTATTACCTAACATACTTACCATTGCCCCAGGTACACCATGACCAGTGCAATCAGCAACAGCAAAGAATACATGATTATCAGTTTCTTCTATCCAATAAAAATCACCTGAAACTATATCTTTTGGTAAGAACAAAACCCCACAATCGGGCAATAATTGAACTAATGTTTTATCTGAGGGAATTACTGCATCTTGGAGCCTTTTTGCATACGTTATGCTGTTTATTATCTCTTTATTCTGTTCGGACAATATGTCGTTCTTTTCACTTATTTCAATTGTTCTTGCTTTAACCTCTTGTTCCAATTTTTCCGTTTGCTCACTTTTAAGTTTGTTAATTTCTTCTAAGCGATTAAAAGCTTCTTTTTGAGCTTGTATTTTCTCATTTTGTGTTCTTCTATATCTACTCGCCATGGCGATCGACAAAAACAATACTTCACCTCCTGAGCCAATTTTCAAAGCGTTATTTGCTAAGAATTCGTTATTGATCAGATTGACATTGCTAAGTATAAACGAGATGGCACCTAAGCACAAGCAAACGAATGCCATGGTAATGGCAATTTCAGGCTTATTGCCCAGTTTATTTCTTAAATAAATGCCATAGATCAAAAAGAAAATAATAATGAATGACAATCCATTAAGTATCGGGAAAACATAGGCGTATAAAAATCCAGAAGTAAAACTGAGAATTAAGCAGACAGTTACCAATACAGTAAATGAATAATAGGTATATCTATAAGCTTTGTTTAAGTTAGAAAAGTCTAAAAACCTACTGAAGTAAAATAACATCGATAACATGGAAATTGCTGCCAAAATCAATATCGCATGATTTCCAATCCAAGGAGAATTAGGCCATAAGTATTGGTAGGCTAGTCCGTCTAATGAATATTGAAATAGTCCTAAAAAGAAAACATAGGAAACAAAGTAGACATATAGTCTTTGTCTAAGTGCAAATCCAAAAAATGCAAACAATACAACTACTAGGATAAAACTGCCATAATATAACCCTAGAAAGAAATTTTCGACAGAGGCAAATTGCGTGAATTCATCAATATTCCAAAAGTGAATCGGCAATTTGAGTATTTCTCCATCACTGCGACTTTTGATTAATAACTTATGTTTTGAGTTCTCAGAGAGTGTTAGCGGAAAAATAAATTTTCTATGTTGATATGGACGTGCATCAAAGAAATAATCATCACCAGTTTGAAACTTTTGTATCTCCTCATTGTTATCATCGTAGAGTATTAGTTCAATTTGATTGGTTAATGGTCTGGCTAGCTCTAGGTAAAAGGATTTATTATTGGCAGAAGAGTTTTGTAAATTAATTTGCATCCAGTATGTAGACTTTGTAAAGTCCATATAGGGTATATCATTTTCTGGTCTAATCACACTTAATCCTGTTGGATTGTCTAATACTATATTAGGTGCCAACTTGTGTTCTTTGTCCTCAATAATGATAGAATGTTTGGCAAGATGTTCTGACTTATCAATTTTGTTTATGTCTACATAGCCAAGTTCTTTGGATTGTAAATCTTGGATGACAAGAAGACAGATCAGAATGAAAGAAATATTTAGCTTAAAATAATTCAATTCTCTAGAGCATGATTTAGTACAAAGATGATTAAAATGAATTTTGCGATTTGTCGCTTGTGCTCACTTAATTTTAACAACATCAAATAACTTTACGTTTTTATACAATGTTAGGGTTCAGATTTCATCAATTAGAAGATAATAGCAAGGGAGATACTCCTTTTGAGCGACTGCTTAAGATATTCTTGGAATTGATGGTTCACACTTCCGGTGATTTTGAAGAAAGTTTCAATTGGTTGAAAGAGTTAGATGATGAGTACCAACTGACAGATGAAAACTATACATTGGATGAATTTAGAAAAGATTTAGAAAGAAAAAAATATATAAAGCAAGATAGAGATGGTAATACAACACTCGGCGAAAAGTCAGAACAAATTATAAGAAAAAGTGCTTTAGAACAGATTTTTGGGAAGCTTAAGAAAGGTGGAAGAGGGCAGCATAAAACAAATATTAAAGGTGTTGGGGATGAATTCTCAGAAAATAAAAGACCTTATCAATATGGAGATAGAGTAGATCAAATAGATTTTACTACCTCTTTTAAGAATGCGCAGATGAACAGTGGATTGGATAATTTCCAAATCACTGAGAATGACTTGGAAGTGCATGAAAACTTTCATCAAGGGCAAATGTCTACTGTTCTGTTAATTGATATTTCTCACTCCATGATTTTATACGGAGAAGATAGAATAACACCTGCAAAAAAGGTGGCTATGGCATTGTCAGAGTTAATCATGACCAAATACCCAAAGGATAGTTTAAATGTTGTAGTATTCGGAAATGATGCTTGGGAAGTCGAGATCAAAGATTTGCCATATCTTTCTGTTGGACCTTATCATACCAATACTGTTGCAGGATTAGAATTAGCAATGGAATTATTGAGAAGAAAAAGAAATGCGAATCGGCAAATTTTTATGATTACTGATGGTAAACCAACTTGCATCATTGAGAATGGAGATTATTATCAAAACAGTTGGGGGCATGACCCAAAGATTATAAATAGGACTATAAATCTTGGTATTCAATGTAGAAAACTCAATATTCCCATTACAACATTTATGATAGCTCAAGATCCTTACTTGCAAAAATTTGTGGAGGATTTTACTGAAGCCAATAAAGGCAAGGCGTTTTATTCGGATTTAAGCGGTCTTGGGAATTTTATATTTACAGATTACGAAAACAATAAGAAGAGAAGAAGTTAATGGATTATTCGAAGATTAAGACTTTAGGTCAACTAAAAGAGAGTGGTTATCAGATTAAATCTGTCAAAGATGAACTGCGGGCAAATTTGATTCAAAAGATTAAAAGTAAAGCTGTCGTTTTCGATGGAATACTTGGATATCAAGATACTGTTATTCCAAACATTGAAAGGGCAATCCTATCAAGACATAATATAAACTTGTTGGGATTAAGGGGGCAGGCTAAAACTAAAATAGCTCGTCTTATGGTAGGTTTAATGGATGAAGCCATTCCTATTATAGAAGGTTCTGAAGTGAATGATGACCCATTTAATCCAATTTCTAAATATGGTCTAGAAAGACTTAATGAGATGGGCTTGGATACTCCAATTAGTTGGTTGACTCCAAAAGAAAGGTATGTGGAGAAATTGGCTACACCTGATGTGTCTATTGGAGACTTGATTGGTGATGTTGACCCCATTAAAGCTGCTAACCTCAAATTAAACTATTCGGATGAAAAAGTCATTCACTTTGGATTAATACCAAGAGCTAATCGCGGAATTTTTGTGATTAATGAATTGCCGGATTTACAGGCCAGAATTCAAGTTGCTCTTTTCAATATTTTACAAGAAGGAGACATACAGATAAGAGGGTTTCAATTGCGTTTTCCTTTGGATATTCAATTTGTATTTACAGCTAACCCTGAAGATTATACCAATCGGGGTTCCATTATTACTCCATTAAAGGATAGGATTCAAAGTCAGATCATGACGCATTATCCGAAGAGCATAGAAATTTCTAAACAAATCACTTCCAATGAGTCAAATTTAGATAAGGATCAAGAAAAGAAGGTTTTTATTCCAGAATTAATCAAAGACCTTTTAGAACAAATATCTATTCAAGCCAGAGAAAGCGATTATGTGGATGAAAAATCTGGTGTTTCTGCTCGATTGTCCATTTCTGCTTTTGAAACCATTGTCAGTTCAGCAGAACGTAGAATGTTGATGAATGGAGAAACTAAAACTACTAGCAGAATTAGCGACGTTTTTTCCGTGATACCAGCTATAATTGGTAAGATAGAAATGGTATATGAGGGCGAGCAAGAAGGAGCTACTGCAGTGAGTTATGCCTTAATTCGTGAAGCAATTAGGGCATTGGCCATTCAATACTTTCCTGAATTGAAAGATTTGAAAAAGAATAAATCAACTTTATCGGATTCATTCAATGGATTGATCAATTGGTTTTCTTCCAATAAGCTAGATCTAAGAAATGATGTGTCGGATAAAGAATATAAAAAGATATTAGATGGAGTGGATGGTTTATTTAAAATTATAGATGTGAAATTCGCTGCTATTAATAAAGATGGTAAGTATTTGATGATGGAATTTCTACTTCATGCCATGTCAGAATATTCTTACATCAGTAAATCTTACCTAGAAAAAAGCATTGAATTTGGTGACCTTCTTTCTTCTTACATAAATATTAACCCAACCGAAAATTAAAAGATTATGAAAAAGTGGATATTGATATTGGTAGTTTTTGCTACTACAAACCTTTTAGCCTGTCAATCAGCAAATCAAACAAAAGAAAACGAAGATGTTGAGAATACAGAGGTCAAAGAACAGTTAGAAGGAAAATTAAGCGAAGCCTACTTTGCTAGTGGTTGTTTTTGGTGCGTAGAAGCCATATTTGAGTCCGTGAGAGGGGTTAAAGAGGCTATTTCTGGATATTCTGGAGGGAAAATTGAGAATCCTACCTATGAGCAAGTGAGTAGAGCATCTACACAACATGCTGAAGCTGTCAAAGTATTATACGATCCAAATCAAGTAGATTTTGAAACATTGGTAAGGGTGTTTTTTGGCTCTCATGATCCAACAACTGCCAATCGTCAAGGACCAGATAGAGGCCCTCAATATCGTTCCATTGCCTTTTATTCCAATGAAAACGAAATGATCATTATAAATAAGGTCAAAGAAGAGTTAGAAAAGAACGAAGTTTTCCCTGCACCTATAGTAACAGAGGTTACCAAGTTTGAGAAATTTTGGGATGCAGAGGATTACCACCAAGATTATGAGAAAAGGAATCCAAATGTTCCTTATGTAAGGGCAGTTTCAATTCCTAGATTAAATAGATTCAAGGAAAAATTTCCTGAATTGCTTAAGTCAGGACATTAAAGAAACGATTGAGATCAATATTGCCACCGCTAATTATAATTCCAACACGTTTGTATTGAAATTTCTCCTTGTTTTTCAAAACTGCTGCTAGGGGAACAGCTGAGGATGGTTCAATGATCATTTTCATTCTTTCCCAAACCAATTTCATGGAATTAATTATGTCCTGATCATCAACACATAGTATTTCCTCCACTTCATCCATGATAATTTTGAAATTGATGGTACCTAATGAGGTTAACAATCCATCCGCAATGGTATTTGGTGCCTTTTGCGGAATTAGTTTCTTATTGAGAAAAGACTGATGAGCATCATCTGCTCCAAGTGGTTCTGCTCCAATAATTTTTGTTTCTTTCGAGCCAAAATATTTTACGGCCAATGCAGTTCCGGCTAGTAATCCACCACCTCCTACAGGTGCTATCAAGTAATCCAAGGATTTATCTGCTTGCCTTAACAATTCCATCGCAGCTGTAGCTTGACCAGCAATAATTTGTGGATGGTCATAAGGCGGAATAAATAGTGCATTTTTATCTGCTCTTATTTTCTCCATTTCACTTTCTCTAGCATCTAATGTTGCTTTGCAAAATTTCACTAATCCACCATATCCTTTTACAGCCTCTACTTTAACTTTTGGAGCATTTTCAGGCATAACGATATACGCTGGGATATTTAGTAAAGCTGCAGCTAATGAAACTGCCTGCGCATGATTTCCAGAGGAATGCGTTACCACTCCATTCTTTGCAGATTCAGCGGGAATTTGAAGAATTGTATTCATTGCACCTCTAATTTTAAATGCACCTATTTTTTGGAAATTCTCGCACTTAAAATATAGCTCTGAATCACTAAGATTATTTAGGAAGGTTGAGGTCTTACAATCAGTAAGATGGATGTATTCTTCTATTCTTAGATATGCTTGTTCAATATCTTTTTTCTCAGGAATATTCATTCTTCAGCATCTATAAAACGATAGGCTAGACCGAAGTTAATATTAAATGTTTGGTAACTCACGGTACTTGATATGGTCTGAATACCTGTGTTAGGTGGAATGGAGGTAGTTTGCTGTTCAAAGCTATTTTCAAAGACCACAAAGGTTCCATGAGTCATTAAATCCAGATACTCATTCAAATGAATTCTGAAACCCAATTTAACACCTGCGCCGAGCGTAAATTTCTGGTCTGGACTAATTGTCAACTTACTGTCTACACCATTTACCCTTTGGGTAATATCCATAGATGGTAAGAATACATTGCCTAGACCAAATAAAAACAGCATATCCAGATCAATAGAATTTTTGGATTTCATAAAACCACCGCCAATCATTAATGCTTTTAACTCATAATTGCTGCCTTCAACGATATGAAATCTTCCAGAACTACGATTTAAAAAGTCAGCGGCTACTTCGCCATCTAAATCGTTTCTAGCATTTAGATATACTCCACCTATTTGAATGGATTTCTTTATTCTATAACCAAAGTCAAGAAATCCTATGCTTACTCCTCTTTTTGCAAAATTCCCTTCACTTTCAGTGGCGTTTTTTGCTGAGAAGGTGCCAAATGGTATAGAAAACCCAGTACTAATACCTATGTAAGCTCGTTTATCGAAATTATTAGTAACCACATTTTCTTCTTCAGATTCAATGGCTTGCGCAGGAAGCAGGAAAGTCCATAAAGAAAAAAATAGTAAAATATATATTCTAATTGCCCTTGAGTTCTTCATTCATTTGATCCACCTTAGACTTCATTTCAAGCTTATAATCTTGAAGCATTAATCTAATTTTTTCATCTTGATTTGCGATTATTTGGCATGCAAGTATTGCAGCATTTTTTGCACCATCTAAAGCTACAGTTGCAACTGGAACTCCTGAAGGCATTTGCAAAATTGATAATACTGAATCCCAGCCATCAATGGAATTAGAAGAATGAATTGGTACACCAATTACAGGCAGAATGGTATTTGAAGCAACCATTCCTGGCAAATGAGCTGCACCACCAGCAGCAGCAATAATTACTTCTATTCCTTTAGATTGTGCATTTTGGGCATACTCCATCATTTTTTCTGGAGTTCTATGCGCAGATACTATATCTACTTGATATGCAACATTCTTTTCATCAAGAAAGTCAAGGGCTGCTTGCATAACCTTTAGGTCGGAGATGCTGCCCATTATTATTCCAATTTTTGAACCCATATTTTTAGTTCTTTGCGGTTACTTTAACCATTGATTTAACTTTTCTGGCGATTCTCTTAGCTTCTTCTATGTTTTCATTCACTATTGTAATGTGCCCCATTTTACGAAATGGTTTAACGATCTCTTTGCCGTATAAATGGGGATAAACGCCATCTATCTCCAAGACATCATTCATTCCTTCATATTGAGCTACTCCATTATGCCCCTCTTCTCCAAGTAAATTTAACATTACTGATGGAATTCTAAGATTAGTATTTCCTAAAGGGAGATTCAAAATGGCCCTTAAATGTTGCCCGAATTGAGAAATATAATTTCCCTCTATGCTATGGTGTCCACTATTGTGCGCTCTAGGTGCAATTTCATTTACCAATAAATTACCTGATTTATCCAAAAAGAATTCCACAGCTAGCAGACCTACCATATCTAGTCCTGAAATGATTTTTTTTGCAATATCGTATGCCAATTCTTCTATATGTTCTTCAACATTTGCAGGTGAGAACAAGAACTCAACCATATTGGCTTTTTTATTGAATTCCAATTCCACAATAGGGAAACACTTGCATTCTCCAGTTTCATTGCGAGCAATAATTACAGATAATTCTTTTTCCAGATCTACCATTTTTTCTAAAACGGAAGGCCCATCAAAGGCATGAATTAAATCTTCTTTATCTCTTATGGGCCTTACACCATAACCATCGTATCCAGAGGTCCTTAGTTTTTGAAATACAGGTAAATCTATACCGGATTGAGAAATATCAACTTTAGAATCGACGAGTACAAAATCGGCTGTTGGAATATTTTGATCTTGATAGAATTGCTTTTGCAATCCTTTATCTTGAATCACTTTTAGCACATTGGCTTGAGGAAATACCTTAACCCCTTCATTCTCCAGTTTTAATAAGGCATCTGAATTTACATCTTCAAATTCGATACTTACAACATTCTTATCCTTACCGAAGGCATATACCGTGTCGAAATCTTTAAAATCACCCTGAATAAATTCATGGGCTAAAGATGCAGATGGAGCGTTCTCAGAAGGATCAAGTATCGCAATATGTAGGTTTAAGTTGTACGCTTCTTGCAACGTCATTCTTCCCAATTGACCACCTCCAAGTATTCCTATTTTGTATTGTTCGGAGTGAATATTACTCATATTGATTTTAGGTATTGGTGCGCAAAGATAGATGAATAAATTAGCCAATAATAGGCTCAAAATAGTTTAACTCATCTTTGATTAATTCATACATTTGCCTCCCTCAATAATAATTATATAAAGTTGAAGCGAATCAAACTTCACGATAAGGTTTTTGAGCCTTATATTTCATCTGAACAGATCCAAAAAAAAATTAGCCAAATCGCAGAAAGGCTAAATCATGATTATAGAGGTAAGCAACCTGTGTTTATTGGCGTATTGAATGGTTGTTTTTGTTTTGCTTCTGATTTATTACAACAAATCGACTTTGATTGTGAAATCTCCTTTGTCAAGGTTGCTTCTTACCAGGGAACTCAAAGTACAGGAAATGTACGTCAACTCCTCGGTATGGATCATCAAGTAAAAGGTAGACATGTTGTAGTAATTGAAGATATTGTCGATACTGGTAATACAATTGAAGCTGTTACAGACATTATAGGTTCTATGGGTGCTAAAACGATTTCCGTTGCTACTCTTCTGTACAAGCCAGAAATGTATACCAAAGAATTAAAGATTGATTATGTCGCTTTAGAAATCGCTCCTGACTTTGTGGTTGGATATGGGTTGGATTATGATGGTTTGGGAAGAAATTTGAATGAACTTTATGTACTCTCAAAGCGACAAAGTTTGAAAATGGATGAGAATATGTTAAATATAGTTTTATTTGGTCCTCCTGGTGCAGGAAAAGGTACACAAGCTGAGAGCTTAAAGAAAAGATTCAATTTGACACATATCTCAACAGGAGATTTATTGAGATCTGAGATCAAGGATGAGACTGAATTGGGATTGTTGGCTCAGAATTATATGAATAAAGGAGAGTTAGTACCTGATGAAGTGGTGATTGATATGATCGATAATTGTCTCAATCAAAAAAATGATACTCGAGGATTTATTTTTGATGGATTTCCAAGAACTACGGAACAAGCTCAGGCACTCGATAATTTGTTGCAAAAGCATGATACAGAAGTTGATAAAATGTTGTCTTTAGAGGTAGATGATGAAGAACTTGTTGCTAGAATTATTCAAAGAGGAAGGGATTCAGGTAGGGAGGATGACAAAAACGAATCGGTTATTTTCAATAGAATTATTACCTACAATAAGAAAACTGCTCCTTTAAAAAAGTACTACGAAGAACAAGGGAAGTACAACAAAATAAATGGTGTCGGTAGTATAGAAAAAGTGATGGATAGGTTGGTAGATGTAATTAATACCTAGAACCTGATTCCCGCTATTAAGATATCGTCAACCTGATCTTCTTTTTTCATCCAATTGACAATAGTGTCTTTGATTATATTGCCCTGTTCTTTCATTGAAAGATGAGCAATACCCTTAATCATTTCTCCTACATTTCTTGTCATAAATTTTTTCCCTTTAGGACCTCCAAATTGATCCGGGTAGCCATCGGAAAATAAGTAATAGCAATCATCCTTTTCTAAATTAATGGAATGTGTTGTAAATACCTTTTTTCTTATGGATACTCCTCCAATCGAAAACTTATCTCCTTTAATGATTTTTAATTCGTTGTTTTTACTGAAATAAAGTGGCCTCATGGCGCCAGCATATTCCAACTTATTTTTTTCGTGATCAACACAAATCAATCCCAACTCCATCCCATCTTTGCTATTTTTTCCAGTGACTGAATTTTGATTTAGTGCTTGTCTCACTCTTTTGTCTAACCTGCTTAATATTTGTCCTGGATCGCTTATTTTATCTTCACTTACAATTTCATTCAATTGTGTATACCCAATAATAGACATAAATGCACCAGGCACTCCATGTCCCGTACAATCTACAACCGCCAGCAAACTCTTGTTTTTTTGTTCTGCAAACCAATAAAAATCCCCACTCACAACATCTTTAGGTAGATAGTAGATGAATGAATTCGCTAACCTTAGTTTAATTTTCTTAATTGGTGGTAGTATAGAAGCTTGAATTCTTTTGGCGTAATTGATACTTTCTCTGATTTCTTTATTGTGGATTTCGGCTATTTCTTTTTCTTTTTTTAATTGTTCTGTTCTTTCTTCGACTTTCTTTT
>Ga0207422_1002363_pt1 | contig 25384 bp, 20 predicted proteins | sample MarCyaLeptolynsp_FD_187757 | JGI IMG/M metagenome (GOLD analysis project Ga0207422, IMG submission 187757) | Marine cyanobacterial communities from Panama - species 1 Leptolyngbya sp. (SPAdes) | ecosystem: Environmental > Aquatic > Marine > Unclassified | place: Panama: Panama City | collected... | reverse complement strand
ATTTTGTGAGCTTCGCTGAGCCGCATGATCGCCTCGAAATGGAAAGATTGAACTGTACCAGTTGAGGAGATTGTCCGGAATCCGACTATAGTCGGCACAAACACAATGCCTGTCCGATCGTTGCAGTCGAAATCGCGCGCTGTGCACAATCTGCCTCAGAGAGCTCTATGACAGCTTGCGAACACCAGGAGCGAATGCATGGTCGGTGACGCCGATTCACCGCAATCAGTCACCAAGAAAATGCTCGGTATGCCACATGCCGCGGATCGGGGCGGAGTCTGCGGCCGCAGCGTGGAAGCCGTGCCACCAGCGCGCAGACTGCCAGATCGCTTCCGGACAGGAGGCACGGCTCTCGAGTCCAGGGGTCAGATCGAAACCGCATGCCGAAGCCAGCGCCTCGATAAACGCCGCTGACGGTGTGCCATAACCATCCAGCAGCGGATTCACGGCCCGACCGACACCCCAGCAATAGCCGAGCCACAACAGGGTCAATTCAACACAATCGATCTCGGCGCGTTGTTTCTTGAACCGCTTCAGGACATCGCTCATCGCCCGCACCTTGACCGGCAGGCGCATCACCGCCACGTTCGGGTATTGCGCCCGCGAGGCGTAATCTTCGAGGTTGCCCTGCTGCACCCCATTGTCGGAAGGCGGAAAGCCGAAACCATCGTTGGGTTCCAGCGAAATCTCCCACAGGGCACCGCGCTTGGTCGGTCCGGACCCGCGCAAAAGGGCGACGTGGGACCAGTGGCTCGGGCTCATGTCGTTGCGCAACTGGCCCTGCGCCACGCGGGTATGAAAATAGGCCTGCCGGGTACCGCCGAACAAAACCAGGTAAGCGGCGCCGCGCGCGCCGTCCTCCTCGGAGAGTGTCGTCAGGTGGCGCTCGAACCACACCATGTTGTTCTCGCGGCCCACACGTTTGGCCTGGACAAAATCCGGGTTTGGCTCTTCGGCCGGCGACGCAATCATGTTCAACACTTGCTTTCCTCCCCTGGCAAAGGACTTTATTTCAACAGCTTCAAATCAACTTCGACCGGCCGTTTCGACGTTTCACCGATTTCGTAATAGGTGACCTTGGCGTGCAAGGTCCCGGCAGCGCGGCGCAAGGCAAGCATAGCCATCTGATTGCCCTTTTGTTTGTGCAATGCCTCGGTTACGTATCGTTTGCCGAATATCTGTGGCGCGAAATACGGCTCCGGTTCGGGCGGATCGGCATGACGTGGCCAGGGGTTGGGTTCGCCGCCAAAAAAGCGCCGGAAACCGGCCCCAAGCGTCTTCAGCTGATCGGATCCGACAGTGGAGACCAGGGAGGTCGGCGAGCAGATGATTTCATAAAATTTTGTGCGAGTGCCGCGCTTTATGGCTGTCACGCGCCCCCAATGCACGTCGCCGGTCAACAACAGGACAGGCCGGCCCGCATCGGCAAGGCGTTCAAGCGCCTTCACCACTCCGGCATAATCGTCGTAATTGGCCAGCATCCAATCGGCGACGCGTCCCTTCAGGTTGCCCATGGGTTCATCGAGAAGGGATTGTCCGGTCACGACCGCGCCGAACTTTTCCTCCTCGATCACACGGGTGACCCAGTCTTCCAGTTGCGCCAATCCATGCGGCGCAAGCGATGCGGTCCGGTCGTCACGGCGCTGTGTGCGCTGATCGAGAACAATGATCGAAAGACGATCGAAATCGATTTCAACATTGTCGCCGCGCGCAGCCGGTGCTGCGAGTTGGAAAGCATCATAAACATGATCGGCCGCGTTTTTCCATCGCGCCCGCGACGCTTCTTTCCAGGAGTTCTGAATGAACGGCGAGCGGTGCGGGTAATTGTTCCAATATTCGTGGTCATCGGGGCAGGAGATCGACGGCGCGGCACCCAGTATGTCGGCCAATCCGCCGCCATGCCGCCAGTTGGCGGCGTAGCTTGCCTCAAACTTCTTTGCGAGTTTGGTTTCGTCGTCGGGAAAATTCTTCAGTGTCGGCAGGTCGAGATAAACCTGATCACCCATCAGAATCGTCAGATCCGGCCGCTCTGCCGGCGGGATCTCACGACTGGTGCGGCCGGCCAAGCCACGACGGTCTTCCGCCTGGTGGTAGCAGGACGTCAACAGGATCCGCAGCCAATCGTCCGCAGGGACATTGGCGGGAACAGATCGAACGACGAGTTCCGCAGGGTCGCTGCCGGCAACGCGCGCCTCGATTCGGTGCTGGATACCGGACGCTGCCGGAAAGGCCAGATCAAATATGCCGGCAAAGGACCTTGCGCCGCGATCATGCGTTGGGGCCACCGGCTGAACCGCTTCGGCGCTCACGGCTGTGCCGTCCAGTTTCCAGGCGATGTCGACGGGCGCCATATCGGCGTCAAACAGGCCGAGCCAGACCCGCAGCGTACCTGCGGGCGCTACCCTGGGATGCAAGACCAGATCAGGCATGGTTTTGGTTCCGGCCGGTCAGAACATGGTTCAACGCTACATTACACAATATTGCCGGACTTGATGCAAAAATTGTGGCGAAACGCCATTTGGCTACCAAAGATTGCCATCACCGACGCAAAAGCGCAAAATCTGGCTGGCAATCGGCAATGAATCCCGGTGTTTTCGTGCGCAGTTTTTGGTGTCAATATACCGAACCCGAATGTGATTACCGGTCATCGTACCTGGAAATGAAGTCCGACACCCGCTGCAGCCCTTGCTTCAACACGGCAGGCGTGTTGGCAAATCCGATTCTGAGATAGCCCTCCATGTCGAACGCAGAGCCCGGCGTGAACAATACGCCCGTTTCGCGCACCAGGCTGATGCAGAATTCGTCAGACGTCAGCGGCAGATCATACCGCAACAGGGTCGTTGTCCCTGAACGCGGCTTGATCCACGAAATGCGTGGCTCGCCCGCGACCCATTGCTCCAGAACCGCAAGGTTTTCCCGGGTGATCGCCTTGCTGCGTTCCAGAATCCGGTCGCGGTTCTCAAGCGCCATCGCGGCGAAATGATCGTCGATCATGCCGACTGAAATCGTATCGTAATCGCGGTGTATGGAGACATCTTCGATCACCTCTTGTGGCCCCGCGATCCACCCAAGACGCAAACCGGCGAGGGAATAGGCCTTGGACATGCCGCATGTGGAAATACCTTTCTCGTATATGTCGGCAATGGATGCGGTGGTCCCGGAACCGACCTGATCGATGCCCCGATAGACTTCGTCGCACAGAACATAAGCCCCAGCGTCCCGGGCAATCCCTGCAATCTCCTCCAACATGGCGCGGTCCATCAGCGAACCCGTGGGGTTGTTGGGATTGTTGATCGCAATCAGGCGGGTGCCCGGAGTGACCAGGGCGCGCAGCGCATCGAGATCCGGCAGGAACCCGTTTTCTTCCCGCAGTTTGAGGCGATGAATATCCGCGCCGAGACTTTCCGGGATCGAATAGTGCTGCTGATAAGTCGGAACCACGGCGACCACCCGGTCGCCCGCCCCGACCAGCGCCTTGTGCACCAGCATGTTCGCGCCGATGGTTCCGTGGGTGATGATGATATTGTCAGGGGTCTGATTGTCATACAGCGCGGAAACCGCGCTGAGCAGTCGCTCCGATCCCCGGATATCGCCATAGGTCATCTTCAGGTCGAGCAAATCAGAGAGATCCCGATCGTTACGGCCGGTCAGATCCAGAAGCTGCGCAATCGTCAGACTTGCAACACAGGTTTCAGCGAGATTGAGGTCGCATTTCGTCTCCCATGCGTTCATCCAGATTTCCACCGCAAACGGTTCGATATGCATGAATTGCTCCTGAGCTAAAGCGGATTGCGTGATTTTGACGGCCGCAACAATACACGGAATTTCCGCCAGACGTGCATCATCCCGGAGGATGATGAGAGCAATCCGCGGAAAGGCATCAATGCTTCAGCCCACACCTTCATCGGGAAGATTGAGACGTCGGAAATCCAATCCTACACTTTCACAATTCCCGCCCGGCGCGATGTTCGTTCCAGCGCATTGTGGCGTTGGCGCCGAGCCAGGCGAACGGTTCCGGCGGCAGCTTTTTCGGTGCCTCCAGCGCCAGCATTTCCGCGACCATGGGATTGTTGCCCCGCGCGGCCAGATCGGCAGCCAGCATTCCGGCAAGCGTGCCCTTGGCGACGCCAAGGCCATTCTGACAACAGGCGGCAAAGATGCCATCCTGAACCTCGCCGAAAGCCGGCACCCCGTTCCAGGACAGACACAGCCGTCCACCCCAGCGGTATTGCATCGACACGGCTTTCAGTCCGGGAAACCGGTTTTGAAATGCCCGATCATGATCGAGGGCCACAGCATCCATCCGGCTCTGACCGACCTCCATTGATGGGTCGTAGGTAAAACGGTTTCGAATGACAATCCGGGGACCGCCGGTGCCGGAAATACGGCGCACCGTCGTTCCCATCGGATCGGCGGGCGTGCAGGACCAGAACGGTTCGCCACCAAGTTCGCAGACTTCGGATGCATCCAGAGCGCGCGTCATGGAAGCGTAGGTGAACACGTGCATCAGCCGACGATCAAAGAAACCGAAACTGTTGGCATGGCCGTTGACTGCAAGAATGATTGCCGGTGCTTCGATGGCGCCGTCCGGCGTTTGCGCAATCCAGGTGCCGGCGGAGCGAGACAAAGAAACAACCGGTGAATTCTCATAAAGCGCTGCGGGCTTTGTTGCACCGTCCGGCCGTGACAGGCAATCGGCCAGACCCCTGATATAGGCGGCGGGTTGCAACATGGCCGTGCCCGGCGTGAAAAGACCGGCCCGGTAGTAACCGGTTCCGGTTATTCGCCGCATGTCCGCATCGTCATAGATCTCGTAACGTTCACCAAGACGCTCCAGATGCCGGGCATAGTCGAGATTGTGCTTTTGGCCTTTGTCCGTTGCCGCGGCATTGATTTTGCCTGCCGGGACAAAGGCTTCCGGAAGCATCAGTTTTCGGTCCACGGCTGCCGTCGCGGCCTCCCTGGCAAATCCGATGGCGGAGCGATTCATTCGAATCTGCTGCCGGTCGCGATCATCGCTGGCATTGGCGTAATTGTCGGTACTGAGATCATGCGGCAGATCGATCATGAAACCGGAATTTCGCCCCGCAGGACCTTCGCCAACCTGACGGGCTTCGAGTACGGCGATCGTATCGTCAGGGCGCAATTGGCGCAGCCGTCGCGCCGCGGACAGGCCCGCGAACCCGGCACCGATGACCAGCCAGTCGGCGGTCCGGCGCTCGCGAAGCGGATCCGTCGGCTTCCGAGGCGGCAGGATGTCATTCCATGCGGCCGGTCCGGGGTCGACCGGCAGTTTTGTTACATGGATTGGTGTCAATTAATCTGCTCCGCGGGAGCATCGTCGCTGAGGTCGATCCAGATTGTCTTCAGTTCGGTATATTGATCGTGGGCGTGAAGGGAATTGTCACGCCCCCCGAAACCGGATTGTTTGAAGCCACCGAACGGTGTTGAGATGTCGCCCTCGCCATAACAGTTTACCGTCACCGTGCCGGCACGGATCGCACGCGCCGCACGGATCGCACGTTTGCCGTTGGCGCTGAAGATCGACGCGGCAAGGCCATAATCGGTGTCGTTTGCAATGGCGATCGCTTCGTCGGCATTGGCGACGGAGATGACCGACAGGACCGGCCCGAAGATCTCTTCGCGCGCGATCGCGCCATCCGGCGATACATTGTCGACGATAGTCGGTTCAACAAAGACGCCATCGCGGCTGGTGCCGCCGAGCACGACCTGACCTTCCAGCGGTCCCTTCTCAAGGTAGGAACAGACCTTGCCGAAATGGTCTTGATCGATCAGGGCGCCGAGATGGTTGGTCGGATCAAGCGGGTCACCGGTACGCCAGTCACGAACACGCGCGACAATGCGTTGCAACAGGTCGTCCTTGATCGCCTTGTGCACGATCAGGCGGGAATTGGCGGAGCAGTTTTCGCCCATGTTCCAGAATGCGGCATTGACCACATGGCTGGCGACGACGTCGAGGTTCTCCGCGTCCTCCAGGACAATGCAGGGATTCTTGCCGCCACATTCCAGAACCACCTTCTTCAGGTTGGATTCGGCGGAGAATTTCAGGAACAGGCGCCCGGTTTCCGTCGAGCCGGTGAAGCTGACCATATCAACATTTTTGTGCCTGCCGAGCGGCTCACCGACATCCGGCCCGAAGCCGGTCAGGACGTTCAGGACACCGCGCGGCACGCCGGCCTCCATCGCCAGTTCAGCCAGCCTCAGGGCCGACAAGGAGGTCTGTTCCGCCGGCTTGACGATGACCGAACAGCCCGCGGCCAATGACGGCGCGATTTTCCAGGCCATCATCAGGAGCGGAAAGTTCCACGGCAGGATCGCGGCGACCACCCCAATCGGTTCACGCGCGACGATCGCCAGGGCATTGTCGCCGACCGGTGCGGTCTGGTCGTAGATCTTGTCGATTGCCTCGGCGTGCCATTTGATCGTCTGGATTGTTTCGGGAATGTCGATCAGCTCGCAATCACGGATCGGCTTGCCGGAATCCAGACATTCAAGAACGGCGAGTTCGCGGCGGTTGCGGGTGATCAGCTTGCACAGCCGGATCAGCACATCCTTGCGCTCGGAGGGATGCAATGTTCGCCAGCGGCCGTCATCAAATGCCTCGCGCGCCTTTTCGACCGCATAATCGACGTCTTCGGCCGCATTCGCCGCGACGTCGGCCAGGGTTTCTCCGGTCGCCGGGTTGATTGAGGGAAACGTCTTGCCGGACCTGGCCGGCCTGAAGCCGCCATCGACAAAGGCGGTGGTTGCGGGAGATAGGTCCGCGGCAATCGCGGCATATTCTTGTTTGGTCAAAAGCTCGGTCATGTCAGGTCCTCGGCCTCGATAGCGGCAATCGTGGTACGCAGGGTGCGAACGACCTGTTCCAGTTCGCGCTTTTCATCCTTGTTGAGCGGTCGCAGGGGTTTGCGCGGCGGACCGGACGCCAGGCCGTTCATGGCGACGCCGTGCTTGACGCATTGCACGAACTTGCCGCCCTGCTCCAAGACCCGCATCAGCGGCATCATCGCGGACATGATGCGGCGTCCCTTGTCGAAATTGCCCTCAACCGCACAGGCGCGATGCAGCGCCTGATGCTCCCGGGGCAGAAAGTTCGATCCGGCACAGACCCAGCTCTGGGCGCCCCAGGCGAAGAATTCGAGAGCCTGGTCGTCCATGCCGCAGGACAGTTGGATGTGCGGATAATCGCGAGCCAAAAGGTGCACCCGGTTGATATCGCCGGAACTTTCCTTGATGGCGCAGAAGTTCGGTGACCGGCCGACCCGGTCAAGATATTCCTCGCCCATGTGAACGCTCATGCGGCCGGGATAATTGTAGAGCATGATCGGCAGGTTGGCGGCGCGGTCGATCTCCAGGGCATGCAAGGCGTTTTCCCGTTCCGTGGGCACGGCATAGGGCGGCGTGGTCACCAGCAGAGCGTCGGCACCGGCTTCTTTTGCTGCCCGGCCATAGGCGACGGCGTCATCGGTGCTGATCGCCCCGGTGCCAACGATAAGGGCAACCCGCCCCTTGATCGTTTCCTTGGCGAGACGCATCATCTCAAAGCGCTCTTCGGCGGTCTGGGCATAATATTCGCCGGTCGAACCGCCGACGACGATGCCGTTGACCCCTTCGGCGATCAGATATTCTATGACCGAGACGAACCCGTCGCGATCGATCGTGAGATCGTCGAAATGCGGAGTGATGACAGGGGTGTAGATGCCGCTGAAACGCATGGAATTTCTCTTGTGCACAATGAGTACACAATTCTAATTGCATGTCGTCCATTATGCAAGATCGAATTTGCAGGTCGACTGCAAAGAAGCGCAGGATCAAGTCGGACAAATCCCTGCCAACGGATTCATTTTCCGATTTGGGCTGTTTTCGGACTCCTGCTCAACGCAGCCAACGAAAATAAGCGACGCCGCACCCGCCAAATGTAAGGATAACGCCCGTTATGACCTTCCATGTGGGGTCAAAGCCAAAATAGGTTGCCGTAGCCAAACCAATTCCTATCGCGAAAGCGGCTAAAGTCGCGGCCGTCATGAGGGCAAAGAAATGATCCAGGAACCAGGATCCGGAAGGTTCGTCAGGCACACCGCACCAGGGGAATATGACGCAGACAATCGACAAGTAGGACAGCACCAAAACAACAGAATCAAAAACCGTTTCCATACCCAGATTTCTTCTCGAAACAGCCGTAATGTCGAGTGCTGATATACAATGAGATGACCGCCAATTCACATCTGCGGGAAACGAGCATTGCTTTCGATCACGATGTGCCCTCGACGCCATCGCGCGGATTGACAAATTGCCTCACCACCACCTACTTTTTGCGGCACTTGGCGGGTTGAACAGACTTTATGACCCCTTATTCTACTCATAAGGACATCCCATGCATCTCGGCAATCGATTTATGTTGGCTCTCGCAGGCACGGTCTGCATGCTTGGCGTTTCGGCAGCTTCCGCACAGGCGCTGTGCACAGGATTCGGCCCGCAAACCCCACGCGACATCACCGATACAACGGGCAAGAACACCCGGGTCTGGACGCTGGCTCCGGATTCCACAAAAATGAATCTCTGCAACATTCACACGCACACGAACGCCGAACACAAGGGACCGGGCTTTTCGGTTTCCGCCGGCACGGGCAAACATGGCGGATACAAGTGCAACAATTCCGGGGACCTGACAGAAGCCGAATTGAAGGCGCCAAACGAAAATGCCGGAGCATTCAAAGGCGTCAAGCCGGGTGACACGATCGAAGTCCACTGGGTTCACTCTTCCTGCGACATAAAGCCGGGCAAGGGCCTCGGTTCCTGCCTCAGTGACAAATGCGCCAATCCGGAACTGCGGGTGGAAACCCAGGTGTTCCTCGTCGTCAACGACAAGAGCGCTCTGAATTTCGCCGACTTCGCCTATGCCGGAAACATTGTAAACGGCCTTCACCAGGCGAAATCCCTTCCGACCGGGACCGGCGAGCCGGTGGTGTTTGCCGGCTCGACGACAGGGCCCAAATACACCCAGAGCCAATGTTCGCCCCTGCAGGTTACCTGGAGCGTGCGTCCGCAATGTGCGAAGGTCGACATCAATTCCCTGAACAAGTGGGCGAAGGACGGCAACGTCTTTGAGGAAGATCATTCGCACGGTGTACGCCAACTGGTCACAGCGCCGGAATTGCTTGCGCCGATCAACTGAAGCGGGCCTGTGTGAACAGGGAAAGCTTTATTGGGCGGGCAGATGTTTGGCGAGAAACGCCTCCAGCGCCGCCCAATATTCCTCGCTGTCAGACGACAACAGGGCCGTTGCGCCATGTCGGCCGTTGCCCTTGGGAACAAACCCCGATGCCCGCTCCTTGAGAATGTCCGCAAACGGACGCCACTGGCCGGCTTCGGACCGGGCCGCGGTCAGAAAGACCGGCACGCGGATGCCTGGAAGTGCCGCTTCTACGAACTGCCGGTCGGAAAAATATTCTCCCGGAGAAAACGCCATCACGGCATCGGCAAACCCCCTGTCGCGCCCGGCCAGCACAAGAACCAAGGCGGCGGAATAGGACGATCCGATCACGCCAATCCGTTCGGCGCCGAGTTTTTCTCGCGCATGGGAAACCGCCGCCTTGAGGTCCGGAATCGCTCCGGCATATCCCGGATCGCGGCCGAACCGTGCCGCGGTCTCGTTTTTGATCCCGTTGAAAATCCCACCCGATCGCTGGTCGACGGCAAGGGTCGCATAGCCCATCCGGTTCAAGCGCGTGGCAATATCCCGGTACTCGCCGCGGCTGGCGCCGGCCATGTGAAACAGAACAATAATTGTTTTCGGGACGGTTTCCGGCCGCGAGGCGTCGGCCGTGACCAGAATGCCGCCTTCGGCCTCAAAGGTGACGGTGCCGGCCTGGGCCGGCAGACTTGCAAGACAGGTGAGAACGAAGACATGCAGAAAACGGATCACGACTAACCTCCCTTGGTATGACGCCGGAGATTATCACGGGGCAAACCACACCGATGCTCACAATTGCCGGAACGGCGCCGCGTCAGAAATAACCGCGCGTTGACCGGCCTGTCGATTGTCAGGCGGATTCGGAAATATCCAGCGGCAGCGGATCCGGTCGCACGAACAGATCCGCCTGCGACCGGGACAATTCCCAATGATCAAGAGTCACGGCAACGATCTTTTCCTCGTCACCGGCCTCAATTGCCGCGATCATCTGGTCGTGCTGGTCGACGGCGAGGCGCAGCCGGTCGCCCTTTTGCGCGTTGGTCTTTTGGTAGAAGGTCTGGGCGATGCGGGCGTGATCGATCAGCAGCCGTTGCAGCGACGGCATGAGAAACTGATTGTCGGCCATTTCTCCGAGAATGGAATGGAACCGCTCATTGAAGAAGACAAGGTCGTCGACATTGTTGGTAATCGACGCCTGTCTGAATTTGTCCTGAGCCGTCTTCAGATCAGCAACCTGCTGCGGCGTCGCGTTTTGCACAGCGAGACGGGAAATCGAGGCGTAGATAAGCGGTGCGGTCTGAAAGAAATCGCGCAGCGTCTTGTGGTTCATAGACGAGACGGACGCACCGCGATTGCCCACGATGCAAATATACCCCTCCCCCGCCAATTGCCGGAAGATATCGCGAAGCGGCGTCCGCGAAATGCCGAATTCGCTGCTGATGGTGGTTTCGTCGAGATTGCTGCCCGGCTCCAGGTCTAGCGTCAGAATTCTGCGCTTCAGGGTGAGGTAGACTTCCTGCCTGTTGCCAATTGCCATGTCTGCGTCCGTGCGAGGAGAAACGGACGACTATTATATCACCCTCCCGGACAATGAAAGAACGGTTATTCACATCGGATTTCGTTTGTACACAATAGTTGTACAAAATTCCGGGACGGAAGATCCGGCAGCGGCGGGCTATGCATACACGGCAACAGGGTCGCCAAGAATGTCCCGGTTGGGAACGACGCCAAGACCGGGCACGCCTGGCGCGAGCACGCCGCCATCGCGCACCGGAGCATCGAAATCCGCGGTCGACACCGACACCATGTCACGGCAGTCGAGAATGCAGCGCAACAGTTTTGGCGGAACGGTCTGAGCCAGATGCACGATCGCCGCAAAGGCGATTTCGGATCCGACCGTATCCTGTACCGACAGGGTCAGGCCGGCCGCCCGGCAGATGTCGCGCTGGCGCCGGCCCGCCGTCAGACCGCCATTCTTGGATATCTTCAGGCCTATGCCTTCGCCGGCATCCTCAGCGATGATACGGGCAACCGCCTGATTGCTGTCGGCCAGTTCGTCCCAGATGATCGGTATGTCGGTGCGGCGGCGCAACGACACGTGTTCGCGCCAGGTGGCGCAGGGGGCTTCAAGGACAAAATCGAGCCCGCGCGGCAAAAGCCGAAGCATGCGCAATCCATGCTCGACGCTGAGGCCGCCATTGGCATCGACAAGGAAGAACTCGCCAGTTCGGCGGTCGGCCAGCGCCGCTTCGATACGTGCCGCGTCCAGCGCCGGGCCGCCTTCGGCTTCGCTGGCGCCGATCTTGACGGAATGGCCGAGATAGCCCCGCGCGCGATGGTCCGCGACGCGGGCGCGCATGTCCTCCGGATCACCTGCGTAGATTGACGAAATCGTCGGCAATCTCAGTCCGGTAGACCCGCCGAGCAATTCGAAGACCGGCATATCGATCGTCTTGCCGAACAGGTCCCAGCACGCCACGTCGATGGGTGTCTTGGCATGATTGTGTCCGACAAGGGCGTCATCCATAGCATCGTTGAGACGATCGAGATGGCGCGGGTCACGACCAATGAGATGAGGTGCGATTTCGGCGATACCAGCCCGCACCCCCAGGGCATGCGCGGCAATGTAAGTCGCGCCGAACGGTGTGCTTTCCCCCCAACCATCGGCCCCATTGTCTGCGACGACCCGTACAATCGTCGCATCGAATCCACGATAGGTGCGTCCGCTGGATAGGCGATAGACGCCGCCGGCATAGGGCAGATCGACCTGATAGACCTCGATCGCGGTTATTTTCACCACGCATCTCCGATCGGTTACGCCCGCAACCGTTCACCGGCCGGGTCGAACGGCGGTTTTTCCAGCAAGCGGGCCCGGTGCGGCAATCCAAGGATTGCAACGTCGAACTCCGTATCCGGCGCCGTATGCTCGGTCTTGACGAACGCAAGGGCCAGCGATTTCTGGACCGAATGTCCGTAGGCTCCGGAACTGACCTGACCGACAGGCGTACCGTCGGTCAGGAACACCGGTTCGCCGCCAGATGCGTCGGCATTGGTCGCATCGACATCCAGCATGACCAGCTTGTACCGTGCCGGCTTGTCCTTCAATTCGACATAGGCGTCGCGGCCGATAAAGTCCGGTTTGTCGAGTTTGATCAAGCGATCGAGCCCCACCTCCTGCGGCCAGTATTCCGGCGAATATTCCCGTCCCCAGGAACCATAGCCTTTCTCGATCCTGAGGCTCAGGAGCGAGCGGCCGCCGACCGGACGGATGCCAAGATCCTCGCCCGCTTCGAACAGGGCATCATAGAGCGCGAGCTGGTCCGCCTCCTCGACATAGATTTCCCAGCCGAGGTCGCCGGTGAAAGAGACCCGGATGGCGGTGGCGTCGATGCCGCCGACCTGCATGCGCCGGGATCGCATGAAGCGGAACGTTTCGTTGGTCAGATCCTCGTTGGTCAGGCGCTGCAGCAGGGCGCGGGATTTTGGCCCCGCAACGTTGAAACCGGCCTTGGCGCTGGTCAGCGAGATCATCTCAACGCCGGCCGGCTTTTCGACCATGGAGAAAAACCGGCGATGGTAGCGTTCGGCCATGCCGGATCCGACCATCATGAAATCGTCTTCGCCAAGCTTGGTGATGGTGAAATCACCGGCAATGCCGCCGCGGATACCGAGAAGCGGCGTCAGGCAGGAGCGGCCGATTTCGGTCGGCACCTTGTTGGCAACAATGCGATCGAGCCAGCCGGCCGCCCCTGGACCCTTGATGGAATATTTGCCGAAGTTCGACACGTCGATGACGCCGACGCCCTCGCGCAACGCAGCACATTCATCGGCCACCGGCTGGAACCAGGACTGGCGTTCAAAGCCGTATTCATCGACCGGAGCCACCCCGTTGCGGGCAAACCAGAGCGGATGTTCCCAGCCATAATTCAGACCGAACACCGCGCCCATTTCCTTCTGCCGCTCATAAACCGGCCGGGTCCGGACCGGCCGTCCGGCGTCGCGTTCCTCGTAGGGGAAGTGAATCTTGAAGCGGTTGGCGTAACAATCGAGCGCGCGCGCCTTGGTATAGCTCTTGGTCGCCCAATCGTCGTAACGCGCCATGTCCCAGGGAAACATGTCGAGTTCCGGCTCGCCCTCGACGATCCATTGGGCCAGCATCAGACCGAGACCGCCGGACTGCGAAAAACCGGGAATGATGCCGTTGCAGCAGAAATAATTACGCAATTCAGGCACCGGCCCGAACAGAGCGGAACTGTCCGGAGACCAGATCATCGGCCCATTGATGACACGTTTGATGCCGGCTTCGGCCAAAACCGGCAGGCGCTCGCAGGCCCGCATGATGTTTTCCTCGATCCGCTCCAGATCGTCGGGAAGCAATTCATGTCCGAAATCCATTGGCGTGCCGTTTTCGGCCCAGTAACGCCCGTCTTTTTCGTAGGCGCCGACCAGCAGACCAAGGCCTTCCTGGCGCAGGTAATATTCGCCGTCCCGGTCGGCGACCGATGGCAGGCGCCGCCCGAGTTCCTCGACTTCGGGGATGGTCTCGGTCACGAAATACTGATGCTCCATCGTCATCAGCGGCAGTTCGAACCCGGCCATTGCCGCGACTTCCCGACCCCAGAGGCCGGCCGCATTGACGACGACTTCGGCATGGATGGTGCCCTTGGTCGTTTCCACGTCCCAGGTTCCGTCCGGGCGCTGGGTGGTGGCGGTGACCGGGGTGAACCGATGAATCTCGGCGCCGAGTTTCCGCGCGCCCTGCGCATAGGCATGGGTGACGCCGGACGGATCGACATTGCCCCCATCCGGTTCGAACATGATGCAGCGGATGCCGTCGAAATTGACCAGGGGATGCAGATCCTCGGCTTCCTTGCGCGACAGTTCGTGGAAGTCGACATTGAAATATTTCGCTTTCGCTGCCTGCATGCGCAACTGGTGTTCGCGATCCGCAGTCTGGGCGAGATAGAGCGATCCGGGCTGAAAAATCCCGCAGCCCTGGCCGGTTTCCTTCTCAAGATCCTCGTAGAGTTTCATCGTGTAATACTGGATCTTGGAAATGTTGTTGTTGTCGTGCAGGCCATGAATGCCCGCTGCGGCGTGCCAGGTGGACCCGGAGGTCAGCTCGTCGCGCTCCAGCAGGATCACGTCCTTCCAGCCGAGTTTCGCCAAGTGATAAAGGATCGAACATCCGACCAGTCCACCGCCAATGACGACCGCCTGCGCGTGTGTTTTCATGATTTCGACGTCCTACTGATTGCTGACCGGTCCGTGGCCAGGCTCTGATCTGTCCGGTAGTGCGTCTGCAATTCCCCGCGCCGGCCCCGCCGGTTCGGAAAGCTCTTCATAGCACCGCGTGGCATCATTGCTCCGCACAGATCGAGGAAAGGCCCGAAAACAGTCCGGTAACGCCGGGATTGCGACACAGAACGACATTAAAGTGTCGCTTTCATTGCCAACAATGAACCGGACAGGACCCAAAGCAGGACCATAAGGAGACCAAATGGCTGTTTTGGACGTTAGAGCGGGTCAGATTTACTCGGATGCACTTTGACCGGATTGCGAGGCCTCTGCCTGCGGCGGCGAGGATTGGATCGTAGAACGGCTGACCGTGAAGGGTCGCGTTAGAGTCCGATCACCCTCGTCTTTTCCAATGGCCTGAACGGATACCCGAGCGTTGTGACTCGAATGACAAGCGGAGGCGCTGAAAAGATGATTGGAACGGCCCTACCGTCAGCCCGCGCAAACTAGCGGCTCTGGAAAACCGCCATCAGGCTCTTGTCGAGATCAAACAGCCGTTCGCGCACCTTGGCAAGTTCAACGAAACGCGGATTTTTGACATGGGCCTGCAGGCTTGGCGCGTCGGGCACCGAGTAGATGTTCATCCAGTGCGCCTCATGCCCCTTGCCCAGGATCCGCCCCACCTTGCCGAATGTCGCGACCCTGTACATCCGCGATTGCGCGGCAATGCCATCGATCTCGCGCACATAGGCGGAAAAGTCGTCTCCGTTGAAACCCGATTCGCTGAAACGCAGAAACTCCACCCAATAATGCGCCCCTGGCTTGACCTGAAACGGGGCGATTTCCCGCGCCAAGAACAAGGTCAGTTTCGACATGTCATGAACCGCACGCGATTCCGGTTGCATGGCCTTGAAGTCCGGATCTCGACCCCAGGCCTGCAGCGCATTGGGTTCGGGCAAGGTCCAGAGATCGAGCCGCGCGAGATCTGTCGGACCAAGCACGATCTTGACCGGATCGAGCGTCGCCTGCAGCCGTACCCCATGGCGTGCGGCGACCGGCACCGCCTTGGCATTGTAGGCGGTGCGCGCGGCGAGCTCGACATTCTTGTTGAGATAGACAAAGTCGAGCATGTACATGCGCTGTTCGGCACTGGCCGGCAGCGCCAGAAACAGGACCAGGAAAAGAGCTCCGACTCCACGCATTTGCTTGTTCCTCCTGTAGAAAACACCAATCATGTTGAAGTAGAGCTCGGTCACCAAATCGTCCGTCGCTCGATTCAATCCACTTTGTCTTCCTGTCAGGCGCGTCAACAGCATCAAGGATTGAACTCCCCGCCAATCGATCCGCCGGTAAGATGGAAGCGTCCTGCTACGCAATCTGGAATGCCTTGCAATTGTCCCTGATGGTGAGAATTTACAACTGAACGCTTGAGAGATCACCGGCTTGTAATCCGAAGATCTTCGCTCTACCATGATGTCTTTCTTGGAATTATCTATTTTTTTATTTTTTTGAAAGAGATCAAAATGTCAGCATATTTGGGACTGAATCAATTATTCGCACTCATTGCAATGCTCCTGGCGGGCTCTCTCGGCGGTTATGCCGGCTTCATTCTAACGCGTCTGGAACCTTCCGAAGTGGTTGGCGAGGTCGCCCAAAAGCCGAACATCACCTCCAGAGAATCGATTTTTGCCGGCATTGCGGCCACTTTCATTGTGCCGCTGTTCCTCAGTATTGCCGCCATTGGCAGTTCAGATTCTATCATTCAAGACGTCTTCAAACCTCTGAACGATTGTCAGACTTCGGGTGGCGCCAGTAACAATGCGTGTGACAAATTTGTGCCTTCGCTGATGCTCTTGGTGGCGTTTTGCGTCGTGGTCGGCGCGAGTTATCGCTCGTTTTTCGCCGGTATCAGCAAACGTTTGCTGGATGCTTTGAATACAAAAGTCGAAACCCTTAACAAGGAAATTGACGAACAGGGCGAGGAACCGGAACCCCGCACACTTGATGGCGAACAGGCCCCACCCGACATGGAGGCCCTTCAGGAAAACGAAAATGCGGTTTTAAAGGCGTTGGTCGCAAAGCCGCGAACACGGCGGTCAGTAGCCGGGATTGTCAACGACAATCAAGGAATGCAAAAACTTGATGTCAAGGACGCCCTTTCTTCACTCGTTCAGCGGGGCATCGCCGAGAAAGTCGAATCTAGAGTGAATCCGGGAAGCGTGAGATACCGCCTGGATCTGGGATCTTTCGCTTCGCAAGTGCAGCAGCGGCAAGAAGACGGGCAGTATTTTGTCAAGTCCAACTGACCCTGCTTGCTCAATCGCGCGTATGGCTCGCAAAAGCACATTGCGAGCCATTCCGACTTAGAGTTTTTCACAGTTTCACGGAAACAGTGAAAAGCTCAAAGTCCCTGTATTCCGCATTTCTTATCTGTCCAGACGATTCCGTCTGAACAGGAAAAGCTCTAGGTTGATCAACAAACCCATTCACTGGTTCACTTTGGCCAACCCGCGTATCTCGGCAACCATCGCGTCCGATACTGCGATCCCCTCGGCGTCCGCCTTCGCGCGATTGCCCGATCGTTTCGTACCCGGCAGCCTCGCTCCAGATTGTGCCTCGATCGCATCCGTCAGCACGCTCATGCGGTTTGCGAACCCGGTCGCGCGATTTGTGTCGATAGCAATCAGCAATTGCCCGACGCCCGGTCGCGCGCCTTCGGCATCAAAAAACGAGGTCGCCTCGAAACTGAAGTTTGCGCCGGTCACGGCGACGGCGAGGATCTCGACCATCATCGCCAGCGCCGCGCCCTTGGCATCTCCCATGGGGATCATCGAACCGGCAAGTGCCGCCTTCGGATCCGTCGTCGGCTGGCCGTCGGCGTCGAGCGCCCAGCCTTCAGGGATTGCCTCGCCCCGTTTTCCCGCCGCCATGATCTTTCCGCGGGCAACCTTCGACAGCGACAGATCGATGACCAGCGGTGGCGCATCGGCACGCGGCGCCGCAAACGCAATCGGATTGGTGCCGAACAGCGGCGTGTCACCGCCCCAGGGGGCCATGGCATGCGGCGTGTTTGCGAATAAGAGCGCGACACAGCCGCGTTCTGCCAACGCCTCCACATGGAGCCCCGCCTGGCCGCAATGGTGCGAATTGGCGATTGCCGCGGCGGCAATTCCGCATTCGGCAGCGACTTCGGCCACCTGATCGATCGCGATTTCCATCGCGCGATAAGCAAAGCCGCCGTCAGCGTCGACCGCGACAAATCCCGGCGCCGTGCGGTTTGCCGTCGGATTTGCATGGCCGTTGACCTTGCCGGACTTCGCCTGGCCGCAATAGGACGAGACACGCGACAGGCCATGACCGGCCTGACCGTCGATTTCCGCCGCGACCAGAGCGTTCGCAACCGGCACGGCATTTGCCTGGCTTGTGTTACAGGCGACCAGGGCGTCGAGGATCAGTTGCCGTGCAGCGTCCGGCGTCAGGATTTCAGTCATTGTCGGGATTCCAGAACATGTCTAACGTTTGCGACCGTGAGAATTGAGACCCGCACATTGCCCTCGTCTGTTACCCCGGCAATATGCGGCGTCAGGATGATGTTCGACAACCCGGCAAACCGGGCTCCGGCTTCGGCGGTCAAGGGCTCGCTTTCAAAGACGTCAAGCGCGGCACCAGCGAGCGCGTTGGAACGAAGGGCATCGGCGAGCGCCGCTTCATCCACCACGCCTCCCCGGGCCGTGTTGATCAGGATTGCAGTGTCCTTCATGCGCCGAATGGCCTTCGCATCAATAAGGTAGCGTGTGTCCGGCGTCAGCGGAACATGCAGGCTGAGCACATCTGCCGTCTCCAGAAGAGCCGCCAGATCGAGCCGGACCGCCTCATTCCACACGGGATCATCATCGGCGATCAGGGGGTCGTAGGCCGCGATCCGCATGCCAAGACTTCGCGCTCTTTCAGCAACCGCGCGGGCGATGCCGCCATAACCGACAAGGCCCATCGTGCGGCCGGACAATTCTCCGCCGATCAGCGCATTGCGCGGCCATTCGCCGGCGATCATCGCCTGGTTCGACGCATAGGCCGGACGCACCAATTGCAGGGCGACCGAAATCACATATTCAGCCACCGAAAGCGTATTGGCTCCGGTGGCGGGAAGCACCGCGATGGCACGCGATGCACAGTCTTCAAGATCGATATTGTCGAGACCGACGCCAAGCCGGCCGACCGCCTTCAATCGCGGCGCGGCAGCAAGCAGTTCCGCGTCAACCTGTGTGCGGTTGCGCACGATAAGCGCATCGGCCGTGTCCAGTGCGTCCAGGAGACGCGACCGGTCGTCGACCAGCGTCGGATCATAACGAACCCGCCACGCTTCGGGAAATTCCCGAAGCGCGGCTTCGTCCATGAACTCGCAGACAACAATATCCGGCACGGCGCAGTGCCGCCTAGGCCGAGCGATACAGTTTGGTCATCGAGAATTCCCGATGGCCGAGCGCTTCCGCCGCCGTGTTGCGGCCGTTGGCCGTGCGCACAATCATCTCGATCAGGGCATCGCCGGCCTGGTCGATGGTCTGTTCCCGGGTCAGGACACCGGTCACGTCGACATCGATATGCTCCGACATGGTGCGCAAGGTGCGCGGGTTGCCGGAAATCTTGATCACCGGCACGATCGGGTTGCCGACCACATTGCCCTGCCCGGTCGGGAAGGTGTGAATGACATAGCCGGCCGCGGCCATCAGGGTCACACATTCGGCTGCCGCCGACGATGTGTCCATGAAATACAGACCCGGCCCCTTCTTCGGCTCTTCCGCCGGTCCCATCGCGTCGATATAGGTGCTGGTACGGCCGATCTTTTCCAGATTGCCCATCGCCTTTTCCTCGATCGTGGTCAGGCCGCCGAGGATGTTGCCCTTGGTCGGCTGACTGTCGGAAAGGTCGTCGGTCTGGTGCGCGAAGATCACCTCGTCCGCATAGGCCTTGAAGATCTTCATGAATTTCTCGCCGGCTTCCGGCGTCGCCGCGCGTTTTTCACAAATGTGCTCGGCGCCGGTGATTTCGGACGTCTCGCCAAAACAACCGTAAAGGCCGTGCGGGATGAGCTTGTCGTACATGTTGCCGACGGTCGGGCAGGAGGACAGGCCGGTCGTGGTGTCGGATTCACCGCACTTGGTGGAAACCCACAGGTCGGAGACCTTGCACTCTTCCTTCTGCAGTTCGGTGGCCCAATGGACAAATTCCTTGGCTTTCCAGCTTGCCTTGCGGATGGTTTCCAAGTCACCGTTCTGTTCGATTGAGAACGCCGCGACGGGCTTGCCGGTTTCGGCGATACCGTCTGCGATCACTCTGGTCCATTCCGGCTCGATGCCGATGACGACAACGGCGGCGACGTTGGGATTGGAGCCTGTGCCGATCATGGTGCGGAAATGCAGGTCGAGGTCGGCCCCGAACTGCAAGCGGCCATAGGCATGGGGGATTGCCAGTGTGCCCTTGATGTTGTTGGCGACCGCTTCGCAGGCAGCGTTGGAAATGTCGTCGACCGGCAGTATCACGACGTGGTTGCGAACGCCGACACGGCCATTTTCCCGGCGCCAGGCATGAATGGTGCGGTTTGCTTGATCTTGAGACATGACGCCTACCACCTTTTGGTTTTGCAATTGTGGGTATGGACATGACCGCCGGTTTCGGCCGGACCAACCATCTTGCCGATGTCTTCGCCATATTTCATGACCGTGTCGCCTTCGGCGAGGTCCTTGAGAGCGACCTTGTGGCCGATCGGAATGTCAGCCTTGGCGGTCAGCCGGAAATCGGAATTGTCGTGGGTGACAACGCACAACATGTCGGTGCCGGCGGTCAGACCCTCGACCACGACCACACCGACATTGTCGGTCTTGTCATGGACGAGCAGATGGGGAGCGCTCATGGAAATTTCTCCTGCGGTGAAGTTGGCGTCAAACGGACGCTTGTGTTTCACAGGTTCTATATCTTATATAAGACATAATATTCAAGAGCTGATTTCGAGGAATCAGGATTTATCGGAATGTCGGCCGGTCCCCCGACGGGCCAACGCGTATCGAACCGAAAGAAAGCGGCGCATCGATGGCATTGAAGCGTATTGAATCGGTCCCTCTTTACCAGATGGTCCGGGAACGTCTGATCTCACAGATCGAAGACGGCACCTGGAAGCCGGGCGCGGCGCTGCCGAGCGAATTTCAGCTTGGCGATCTGCTCGGGGTCAGTCAGGGAACAGTGCGCAAGGCTCTGAACGACCTAGAAAGCCTCGGGGTCGTCGAACGCAAGCAGGGACGCGGCACCTACGTGAAGACAGACACGCCGGAGCGCTCCATGTTCCACTTCTTCAGGTTGTCGACACCGGACGGACAGCGGATCGCACCGGAGACCCTGCAGAGCAAGATCAGCGACCGTCCGGCTACGCGGGCGGAGCAGACCCTGTTCGAGACCGAGACGCCCCTGATCGTCACCGAGATCAAACGACAAAGACGATACGACAACCGACCGTTGGCTCAGGAGATCGTCATCCTGCGGTCCGATCTGTTTCCGGGTGTGGCTGCGCGTGCGGATCTCCCGAATGCACTTTATCCGTTCTATCAGCAGGAATTTCACATCAGTATCCTGAGAGCAGAGGAAAAATTGTGCGCAATCGCGGCCAACAAGAGCCAAGCAAAGGCACTCGACGTCGCTCCGGGAGCGCCGCTCCTCAAGGTCGATCGCCGCGCCCGCGACATCCGCGACCGCCCGGTCGAACTGCGCCAGAGCGTGTTCGTGACCACGGATCTGACTTACGATGTGGAATTGTCCTGATAATTGTCTCACGGCCGCGGGCCTCCGAGGGGGCGGGCTGACGCCCGACGCCCCTTGGGCTTGCGAACCCGGTGGGTTCGTCGGGTGCGTTCTTTCAACGGCTTGGATCTCCAACCGCCCGCCTGTTCGTACTCCGCCCAAACCCCACAACACGTCATGGCCGTGACTTGCTTACGCGGGGCGTTCGTTGTCATTCCTAGAGTTTTTCACAGTTTCACGGAAACAGTGAAAAGCTCAAAGTCCCTGTATTCCGCATTTCTTATCTGTCCAGACGATTCCGTCTGAACAGGAAAAGCTCTAAGTGTTGATATCGGCGATGTCACAAACCAACAGATCAGCCGCACTCACGCAAACGAATCCGATTCATACGGCTTCGACCATCCGAGCCGCATCCTCGCGCGCCAGTTTGCGCCGCTCCGCCGCCAGCGATGTCAGGCCGAAATCATCGAGGATTGTGTAGAACGCCGGAACCACAAACACGATCAGCAATGTCGTGGCAATCAGGCCAAAGGCAATCGATGCGACCAGCGGGATCAGGATCTGCGCCTGCGGGCTGGTTTCGAACAGAAGCGGTATCAGACCGGCAATCGTTGTCACTGACGTGAGCAGAATGGCGCGAAACCGGGCCATAGCCCCTTTCGGAGCCGCCTCGGCGACCGACGTCACACCGGGATCGTGTTCATCCTTGATGAAATTCACCAGGAGGATGGAATCGTTGACCACGATACCGGCCAATGAAATGAGGCCGAGCGTGCTCGGCAGCGCGAAATTGATGCCAAGCAGATAGTGCCCGTACACCGCCCCGATCAGCGCAAACGGGATCAGGATCATGACCACGATGGGCTCGGCGTAGGACTTGAACTGAAAACTCAAGAGCAGGAAAACGGCAATCAGACCGAGACCGAGCGACGTCATCATCGACGATTGTGTCTTGGCGCCTTCGGCGTTCTGCCCCTCGGTGCCGACTTCCAGGCCGGGATATTTTTCCACCAGGCCGGGCAGGAAGCGCTTTTGCGTGTCCGCCACGATTTCATTGGCGTTGGCGATCTCCGTCTCAACATCGCCGGTAATGGTCGCGGTCGGTCGGCGGTCGATGCGGTTGATACGGGTGAAACCCCGGTCCGGCACAATGTTGGCGACGGCGGCAAGCGGCACCCGGTGGCCGGCCGGCGTCTGGATTGAAAAATCGTCGAGGTCGCCAAGGGACGAACGGTCGTCTTCGGCGACCCGGACATCGACTTCATAGGTCTCGACACCAACCTGTACTTCCGCCGCGGTCACTCCGTAGTAGGCGGCACGCACCTGGTCGGCGATCATCTTCGCGTCAAGCCCAAGGGCCCCGGCCCCGTCCTTGAGGGAGATTTTCAGTTCCGGTTTTCCGACATCAAGATTGTCGGCAATGTTGTAGGCGCCCCGGTAGTTGGAAAACCAGGCCTGCAGATCGTTCGAAGCGGCCTCAAGCACGTCGAGATCGGAATGGGCCAGCCGAATCTCGATCGCCCGCCCCGCCGGTCCGAGCGCGGATTCAATGATGGTGATGCGTCGTACGTCGAGGTCGCCCGGCAGTTCGTCGCGCCACGCCGTCAGGATCTGTTCGTTCGAGGCGGCGCGGAACGGGCCTTCGAGAACGTCGACATTGACCGTTGCCAGAAACGCGCCGGTTGTCCCGGCATCCTGGTTTTCGTTGAACCGGACAAGCACGTTGCGCACCAGATTCGCGCCATCAACATTGTCCGGTGCGAACCGGTCGTCCACGCGCCGCAAGGCCTTGATCACCGCGTCGACAACCTCTCTGGTGTCTTCGAGCCGTGCGCTGGCCGGCAATTCGATCCGGGCCTCCAGCTGATCCCCGTCAATGCTTGGAAACGCCTCGAACTTGACCACCCCGCCGGCGATCATCGAGACCGCCGACAGGAACAGCATGATGCCGATGCCGAGCGTCAGATATCGAAACCGCACGGCGAGCCGCGCCCCCGGCCCAACGAGATGATCTCGGACCCAGTTGACGCCCGCGGCAACCGTCCTCGGCACAAGCCCCTGCGCGCCGCGGCCGCTGCTGTCGGCGCCGTGCGACAGGTGATTGGGAAGGATCCAGAAGGCCTCGATCAGTGAAACGGCCAGAACCATGATCATAACGATCGGGATCACCCGCAGCAATTCGCCGAGATCGCCCTTGATGAAGGCAAGGGAACCGAAAATCGCGACCGTGGTCAGAAACGACGAGATCACCCCCGGCAGCACCTGTTTCGTGCCTGCGACCGCGGCTTCCAGCGGCGCCAGGCCGGCCTGGCGTTTGGTGGCGATGTTTTCGGCGATGACGATCGCATCGTCCATCAGAATTCCGATGACGATCAACAGGCCGACCATGGTCAGCATGTTAATCGAAAATCCGGTATAGGCCATGATCGCCAGCGCGCCGAGAAACGAGATCGGGAGGCCCATCCCGATCCAGAAGGCCTGGCGAATGCCAAAGAAAAGCCACATGGTCACGAACACCAGGACGATGCCCTGCAACGCGTTGATCAGGAGCATTTCCAGGCGGTCGGAGAGGACAGCGGACCCGTCGCGCACGATTGTCAGCGAAACCGAGCGCGGCGCCCGTGCCTGTTCCGTCTCTACGAAAAGGCGGACACGCTCAATGACTTCAAGCGTATCGTCGGTCCGGGTCTTGGAAATATCGAGCAGCGCTGAGGTTTCTCCATCGAGACGGTTTTCAACCTCTTCATCCTCGAACCTGTCGGAAATGTTTGCAATGTCCCCGAGCTGGATCTGACCGCCGCGCTCGGAGGACGCGACAATGATCGATCGATAAGCGTCCAGCGCGAGCCGTTCGTCGGAAAACCGCAGCAATGTCGTACCGTTTTCGGAAATGATCTCGCCGGCCGGCAGGTCAATGTTCTGCCGCGACACGGTGGTGGCTATGTCGCTGAGACTGAGCCCGAGTTCCCGGGCAGCCGAATCCTGGATTTCGATCCGGAACTGGCGGTCTGAAAACCCCTTGATATCGACCTGGGGGATTCCGCCCCAGCGCAGCATCCGATCCTTGACGTCCTCGGCATAGGCCTTGAGTTCGGTGCGTTCGTCTATCCCGGTAATCGCCAGCGACGCGACAAAGTCCGTGCGGCCGAGCTGTGTAACGACAGGGTCCTCGGTCGAATCGGGAAATTCGGTAATGGCCTCGATCTCGGTCTGAACATCGGAAAAAAACTGCTCGATATCCTTGCCCTGCAGCATTTCCAATGTCGTGATTGCCACGTTCTCCCGGGCCTCGCATCGCACCTCGCGCAGGTTTTCAATGCCAAGCAGCGCGTCCTCTACACGCCGGCAGATCGCCCGTTCAACATCGCCGGGGGACGCGCCGGGATAGACCACGCGCACCTCTACCTCCTTGGTCGACAGGCGCGGAAAGGTTTCCAGAAGCAGGTTTGGCGCCGTTGCCAACCCCAGAATCACAAAGGCCGCCATCATCAGATTGGCTGCGGTCGGATGTTCGGCGAAATAGCGTATCACTTCACCGCCTCCCGAACGCTTGCGGATGTGCCGCTCGGCCGCGCCAGCGCGTCAAGCCGTTCACGTGTCGCCTGATCGTCGACCGGACTGATCAGCATGCCGTCAATAGCCGGAGACAGATCGCTCACAATGATTCTGGTACCGTCGGCGGGGCCTTCGATCAGAACGGCGACGTCACGAAAGGTGAACACCGGTTCCACCGCGACGAGCTTCAATCGTCCGTCTTCGCCGACGACCCTGACGCGGCCATCCCTTATGGCATTGCGCGGCAACAGCACGACATCATCAACCGCGGGCGCGCGCAGTTCCACGTTGGTGAACATGCCCTTGATCAGAGGCGGCTTGACGCCGGCTTTCAGGTTTTTGTAGGGATCCTTTACCGAAACAATCACGCCAAGGGACCGGGTTTCAGGATCGACCGTGTCGCTTACACGTTTGACATCGGCCTCCCAGATCGGTCCCGATCCGGTAAAGCCGATCCCGACAACGGCGCTCAGCAGGTTGATCTCGCGACCGAATTTCGGCTCGACACCCGGTTTGGCCAGAGCCCGGAACGCCAGCCGGACGAACCCCCCCATTTGCGCCGGCGGGATCTGCACGTCGATGTCGGAGGCG
>Ga0207422_1002362_pt1 | contig 25387 bp, 25 predicted proteins | sample MarCyaLeptolynsp_FD_187757 | JGI IMG/M metagenome (GOLD analysis project Ga0207422, IMG submission 187757) | Marine cyanobacterial communities from Panama - species 1 Leptolyngbya sp. (SPAdes) | ecosystem: Environmental > Aquatic > Marine > Unclassified | place: Panama: Panama City | collected... | reverse complement strand
CATGGCTTCGCCATCGGCAGAGAGCTGAAGGTCACACTCAATGGCATAGCCTCCAGCAATGGCGGCCTCAAATGCGCTTGGGAGGTTTTCCACAACGCCATCCTCAAGGCCGTGCAGGCCCCGGTGCGCCACCGGTGTGGCGGTCAGCCAGGAAAGGTCGCGGGACATCTCAGGCAATCTCAAACACGGCATCGATCTCGACGGCAACGCTGAACGGGAGGTTGCTGGCGCCGAGGGCAAAACGCGCGTGCTTGCCCGCTTCACCGAAGACCTCAACCATCAGGTCAGAACACCCGTTGATGACAGCCGGGTGCTGGTCGAATTCCGGGGTACCGTTGACGAAGCCGCCAAGCTTCACACACCGGGTCACCCGGTCCAGATCGCCATCACAGGCCTGTTTCAGGGCTGCCAGTATGTTGATGCCGCACAGGCGAGCGGCCTTCACCGCATCATCCTGGCTGACGTCGTCACCAACCTTGCCGCGATATGGGAGGCCCGTTGCATCAACCGGCACCTGACCTGAGATGAACACCAGATTGCCGGTCACAACAAAGGGCACATAGTTGGCGGCGGGGGCTGCCGGAGCGGTGATTTCAATTCCCAGTTCGTTCAGCCTGGCGTCAATTCTGCCTGCCATTTGTGATGGCTCCTCATCGTGTGTACTGATTGTGCCCGGCGTCCCCTGAATCACTTTCAGGGCGGCGCGTTTTGCTATTGCCTTTTTCGCATGCGTGCGCGGGTTAAGAAAGTGCGCGCACATGAGTGTTGTTGAGACCAGATGACTGACCCCTTTGCAAACTCGCCTGTCGCCCACGGGATGTTCATGCCTGCGGAGTGGGAGCCCCATGCGCGGTGCTGGATGCAGTGGCCGCGGCGCGGGGACCTGTGGGGCCCTTACATGCCGCAGGCGATTGTGGCGTATGCACAGGTTGCCCGGACAATCGCCCAGTATGAGCCGGTGACAATGATTGCGCATCCCGATGATGCGGCGGAAGCAAAATTCTCCTGCGGGACGGGCGTTGAGGTTGTTGCGCTGGAAATCGATGACAGCTGGGCGCGCGATACCGGCCCGACCTTTGTCAAAGACCCATCCCTTGGCGTGGCCGGGGTGCACTGGCAGTTCAATGGATGGGGCGCGAAATATGCCCATGTGGAACGGGATGCGCGGGTGGGCGGTGAAGTCCTTTCGCGCCTTGGCATGACGGCATTTGAAGCACCGCTTGTGCTGGAGGGCGGTAGCTTCAGTGTGGATGGCTACGGCACCCTGCTGACCACGGAACAGTGCCTGCTCAACGCCAACAGAAATCCGGAGCTTCAGCCGCGTGAGGTGGCGGAGATGCTTGCCATGTATCTGGGTGTGCGCCGGGTCTTGTGGCTCGGTGACGGGCTGGAAGGCGATGAAACCGACGGCCATGTGGATATGATTGCCTGCTTCGCGGGCCGGGGACGTGTGTTGCTGAACATGCCGGCGCCCGGGGAGGCGAACCACGCGGCCATGCAGGACAACCTGCTAAGGCTGGGGGAAATGAAAGATGCCGGCGGGCGTGATCTTGAAGTGATTGACGTGCCGCAGCCGCAGCAACGGCGGCATGACGATGGGCGGATTATGCCGCTTTCCTACGTCAATTTTTACATTGCAAATGGCGCTGTGATCGTACCGGCCTTTGAGGACCCTGCGGATGATATCGCGGCGGGCATTATTGCGGACGCATTTCCCGGACGCGCCTGCGTTCAGGTACCCGCGCTTGATATTGCGCGGGGTGGTGGCGTCATACACTGCATCACGCAACAGCAGCCTGAAGGCGATGCAATACAGTTCTGAGGCCGGTTTATTCTGCTGCCTGGAAAGACCTTAGATGTGTGGGTTCCGGTGAACGCCGCCGCTTGTCGTGGTACATCGCCACATCAGCCATATGCAGGACCTGTTCCGGTGATGCATTTGAGTCGTAGGGCGCGATACCGAAACTGGCTTTGATCGGCATCCGGTTGTGATTGATCATGGCGGTTGCCTGATTGAGTTCCGCTTTGAGCTGAATAGCTCTGTGGCGTGCCGGGGCCAGGTCGCCATTGACCATCAGGATTGCAAACTCATCTCCGCCGACGCGGGCGAGATAGTCTGTCGTCCTGACGCGTTTGGAAAGAAAGTCAGCAACATGCTTCAGCATGGCGTCGCCGGCTGCGTGGCCAAAGGTGTCATTGATCGGCTTGAATCCATCAAGGTCAATCGCAACCAACAGACCCTGTTCATCATGGCGCTTTGCATTGCCCAGAGCCCGAGACACGGCATCCGTAAAACCGCGCCGGTTGAGAAGGCCGGTCAACTCATCCGTAATGGAGAGGGTTTCCAGCTGTTCGATACGTGACTGCTGCTCAGTGATCGTGCGCTGCGCTTCTGCCGCGTATGTGAGGGCGCGTTCGATCAGCTCCCGGGTTTCCCGAGGCATCTGGAAGGCCGGTTGGCCAATGCGGCCCAGGTCAGACCGGGGGCCGTCAACGTCTTTGAGACCGGGAAGCGGGATAACATCCTTGTCCGGTGTAAGTGTCTGATACATCGCTCGTGCACTCCTGTTCACTGCGCGGCCCGAACCCCGAATACTGTCGGGCATCTTCAAAGGCCAGGTGAGAAGGAGCAAGGGTCATGCCTGTTGTTGTTAATCAAATTTGTCGCAGATTTCCTCGGGTTTTGATCAACTGCTTTCACCCTGTGGTGTGGCAAGAGTTGCAGCCGAACCCGGCAAGTGGGCACTTTCTGCCGGGTTAGGAATTTCGCCTGAGACGCGTTAGGTTACTGATATGCAAAAGACATGCGTTCGCGCAGCAGCGGCTGCCACATTCACCTGTGCATTTATTTTCGCGCCGACCCTGACCGCCGCTGCAAGCAGTCTCGCGCCGCACCGTGCCGTCTATTCCATGAAGATGCTGGGTAGTGCGGAAGGGTCGGATATTTCATCTGTGTCGGGACGCCTGGTTCTTGAGTGGCAGGGGTCATCCTGCGACGGTTTCATTACCAGCCAGCGCATCGTCAACCGGATGGGAAGCAAGCAGGGCACGAGCTTTGTCAGCGATTTTCGCGTCAACTCATGGGAATCCGGTGATGGGAACGACTTCACTTTTTCCATGAGCCATTTCATGAACGGCACGGCGGTTGAGGAAATCGAGGGAACTGCAGAGCGAAGCAAGGATGGTGGCCTGGCTCTTCTGGCAAAGCCGGAAGCCGGCGAGATCAAACTGCCTGCGTCGGTGCTGTTTCCAACCGAGCAGGTGAAAGCGCTGATGGCTTCAGCTGAAGCCGGGCGCAAGGTGCACAGTGCACCGGTGTTTGACGGGTCGGATACGGAGCATTACTTCGAAACCACCACGATTATCGGAAAGCCCGGTCAGGGCATTCCGGACACTGATGAATCTGAACCTGGTGGAACATTGGCTGATCTTGGCTACTGGCCGGTTCAGGTCAGTTACTTCGATCCGGGCGATGTCAGTGGCCTTCCAGACTATGAAGTAGCGTTCCGCTTCTATGAAAACGGTGTCTCGACCGGTCTGGTGATGGATTACGGCGACCTTGTCATTGGCGCCGACCTTGTCTCGCTGGAAATGCTGCCTCAGCCGGACTGCTAGCGCGGTTCTTCGCGGTCTTGCTTTTGAGGCTTGATGCCTCGTCCGCGATCAATAATGCCTTTGCCGTATTTCTCACGGACTTTGTCAACTGCGCGCTCGGCCGCGGCGCGGCGGTTTGCGTCTGGGTCGAGCAGGTCTGCCATCTGTATGCCGCCCGTGGCTGTGACGAGACTCGACACACCAACTCCAATCAGGCGGTAGGCTGTTCCGTCGGCTTCTTTCTTCAGCAGTTTCCTGCCGGCGCGGTAGATGACGTCCGCCAGTTGGGTGGGGTCGCTCAGGGTGAGGTTACGTGTTCGGGTCTTGAAGTCAGCGGATTTGAGCTTCAGGGCCACCGTATGTCCGGCGAGATCGGAGGCCTTGCACCGGCTGGCAACCTTGTCGCTCAACCGCCACAGGATGCGTTCAAGATCATCATAGGCGGTGATGTCCTCGTTGAAGGTCGTTTCCGCGCTGACGCTCTTTGTATCCCTCACCGGCTTCACGGTTCTGGTGTCGTCACCTTTGGAGAGGCGGGCAAGCCGCAGACCAAGCTGCCCGTATGTCGCCATCAGTTCGCGTTCGTCCGCGGTTTGCAGATCGGCGATCATGGTAATGCCGTTCGCCTCGAGCTTGCGGCGCATGGCTTTGCCGACACCCCATATCTTTCCAACGGGAAGTGCCGCCAGGGTGCTGAGGGTTTCTTCACGTCCGATGATTGAAAAACCGCGCGGCTTGTCAAAGTCCGATGAGAGCTTGGCCAGGAACTTGTTGTGACTGAGGCCAACAGAAACCGTAATTCCGATTTCGTCCTCGATGCGTTGAGCCAGCCGCATCAGTGTTTCTGCCGCACTCATGCGATGAAGGCGTTCGGTGCCTGTCAAATCCAGAAAGGCTTCATCGATCGAGATCGGTTCGACCAGAGGGGTGACTTCGCGCATCAAGGCCCGGACTTCCTTCCCGGCAGCGGCGTATTTTTCCATCTGTGGTTTCACAACGACCGCATCCGGGCAGGCCTTCAGCGCCTTGAACATGGGCATGGCTGACCCGACGCCATAGGTCCGCGCGATGTAGCAGGCTGTAGAGACAACGCCGCGTCTGCCACCTCCGATGATCAATGGCTTGTCGCGCAGCTCAGGATTGTCACGTTTTTCGATTGCGGCATAAAACGCGTCACAATCAATGTGCGCGATGGAGAGATCCAGAAGCTCATCGTGGCGTGCGAGACGTGGTTTGCCGCATGCGGAGCATCGCCGATCAGATGGATCGCTGGCAGCAAAGCAGTCGCGGCAAAGGGCAGGCATCACTTGACCTCAGAGGCGGCATCGGCCGGCCAAAGCCATGCGGCGCCCCGGATACCGCTTGATGCGCCATGCTTGTTCTTGAGTACCGGCGTGACAAGGGTATCTGAAAAGACATAGGCGGGTAGTTTGGCGGTAAGGGTGCTGTACAGGTGCGGCATGTCGCTCAGTCCACCGCCCAGAACGATGACGTGAGGATCAAGGATATTGACGAGGGTCGACAGGGCGCGAGCGAGGCGGTCCGCATGGCGGTCAAGTGTCGCCTGGGCATCGGCGTCACCGGTCCGGGCACTGGCAACGATTTCTTCCGGCGTGAGCTTGGCTTTTGTCTGGCGTGCATGATCCGCGGCAAGGCCTGGTCCTGAACACCAGGTTTCGATGCATCCCTGTCTCCCGCAATAGCAGTTGGGTCCGGGATGCTCATCCTGTGTGATCCACGGCAGCGGTGTGTGTCCCCATTCTCCTGCGATAGCATTCGGCCCGGAGAGGAGCTGCCCGTTGACAACGAAACCGCCTCCAACGCCTGTTCCCAGAATAACGCCGAACACAGTTGGATAGTCCGTGCCGGCCCCATCGCTTGCTTCTGACAGAGCAAAACAATCCGCATCATTGGCGAGGCGTACGCGCTTCCCCAACCGTGTTTCGAGGTCTGACAGGAAGGGGTGTCCAATCAACCATGTGGAGTTGGCATTTTTGATGAGCGCGGTTTGTGGTGACATGGCACCGGGAATGCCGATACCAACCGGACAGGTGGTTTCAGCATACTGGTCCAGCTGTTCGACCAGAGATGCCAGCATGTCCAGATTGGCGGCGTAGCCCTGCCGGGGTGTTGGAACGCGTATCCGTTTCAGGTCGCGCCCGTCGGGCGCCATAAGCATGGCTTCCGTCTTGGTGCCGCCCAGGTCGATGCCGATGCGCATGGTCTGTGCCCCGTCACCTCAGGCCGTCACATGGGCACGAATGCGGTCGCGGATGTGCTCCGCTGTGTGGTCCCAGTCGCCGGAGCTCACGTGCTCGGCTGTGGGTGACGGCACGAGTTTGCGCAGGCGAGGGTCTGCGACGAAGTGGACAAGGTGTACGTCGCTGACGGCCTCATGGACCGATTGCAGATTGTGGGGAATGTCGTCCAGGAAGAACACCGGTCGTCCACCGAGATTGGCAAGCGATGCCATGGCTGGACCCTTGAGACCACTATTGGCGACCAGCGGATAGGGCATGCCGCTGTCAGTCAGCGATCTGGCGCGGGCGTCGCGCTGAGCAAAGGGTACGTTGGAGAGCACCACAATGTCCGCTTCGTCTGATAGGCGGGCGAGGGCGTCAGCTGCGCCTTCTACCGGGTCCAGACGATGGGTCTCTTCCTCAAAGAATCCGCCAAGCAATTGCTTCATGTCGGCAGGTTCAACGACGGTGCCGGTCTCCCGGTGGCGGACATTGCCGGTAATGGCAAAACTCTTGAGAGTAATCTCGTATCCCTGCCGCTCAAGAAATGCCTCCAGCCCCGCCATGAACTGAAACAGTACTTCATCTGCGTCGGTCACGATCAATGGCCGGTCCTTGCTGAGCGACAGGGCAGCTATCTGATTGGTGACGAAGGGGTCAAGCGGGGAGGATGATGTCATGCGGAGGTCCAGTCTTGTGTCATCGCACGTCCGCCAAGTGACTGGCGGGCGCGGGCCGGGTCCTGATCGTCGCAGCCTTCTTCGGCCGTGAATGTGAGCAACAGGGTCTCATTGCCCAACAGATAGTCCAGAATGGCAGCTTGCCCCTCATTTGATGCTGCCAATTGGCGCAAATCATGGGGCTCAATACCGGTCATGCGCAAAAAGCCCTCGATGCGTTTCTCATCGTCCAACAGGAAGGTCAGGACGTGCAGGGCAAGAATCTGGGCGTCTTCACTATTCAAAACCGCATTTTTCCTTGTTTTGCGGCCCGATTCCATCACTGGCACGGGCCTCCTTAAACAGTGCTTTAAACCTTTTAGCCCACAGTCAGCAAAGTTGTAGGGGCGTGTGCGGTGCAATCCGCAAGTCCAAACCTGGAATTCGAGATTCTGTTCCTTCGGGAACCGACTGATTTGCGGCCAAATCCGGCCATTTGCGGTGCTGTGCAGCGAAAGCTGGCGGACTGCAGGGGAGAGACAGAAATGTCGAAGCGCGTTTTGATTGTCGAAGACAATGAGCTGAACATGAAGCTCTTTCATGACCTGCTCGATGCTCACGGGTATGAAACGCTGCAGACGCGTGATGGCATGGAAGCACTCGAAATTGCGCGGTCCGAGCGTCCCGATCTGATCCTGATGGACATCCAGCTGCCGGAAGTCTCCGGCCTTGAGGTCACCAAGTGGCTCAAGGAAGACGATAGTCTCAAGCAGATTCCCGTCGTTGCTGTCACGGCCTTTGCCATGAAGGGCGACGAAGAGAAAATCCGCCAGGGTGGGTGTGAGGCGTACATCGCCAAACCCATTTCAGTGGCGCAGTTCATGGAAACAGTTCAGCGGTTCCTCAACTAGGACACGACAGCCCCGGAGAAATACACATGACGGCACGTGTCCTGGTGGTTGATGACATCCCTGCGAATGTCAAACTGCTCGAAGCCAAACTCACTGCAGAGTATTTCGATGTATCGACGGCGTTCAACGGCCGCGAAGCGCTGGATGCTGCCACGACTGAAAAGCCGGACATTATTCTTCTTGATGTGATGATGCCGGAGATGGATGGCTTTGAAGTCTGCCGCCGTCTTAAGTCCATGCCGGAAACCCAGCATGTGCCGGTCATCATGGTGACGGCTCTTGATCAGCCGGCAGACCGCGTAACCGGTCTTGAGGCCGGCGCTGATGACTTTCTGACCAAGCCCGTCGATGACATTGCGCTGATGGCGCGGGTACGCAGCCTTGTGCGGCTGAAGCTCATGATTGATGAGCTGCGGATGCGTGAAACGACCAGCAACCAGCTTGGCCTTATGGATGAAACCGAAGCGCTGCAGCGTGCTGGTGCCGCCATGGGACGGGTTCTGGTGGTCGAGGACCGCGAAACCTCGGCCCGGCGGATTGCTGATAGTCTGCGGGAACACAATCGTGTCACCATCGAGAGCGACGCCCGGGAGGCCCTGGTGCGCGTCAATGGTGACGATTATGACCTCGTCGTTGTGAGCCTGTCACTCGAACGCTCTGACGGTCTGCGGTTCTGTTCGCATCTGCGCTCGGAAGAGCGGACCCGGAACACACCCATTCTGGCCATCGTCGAGAATGGGGATACCAACCGTCTGGTTCGTGCGCTGGACATGGGGGTAAATGACTATCTGATGCGGCCCGTGGACCGTAATGAGCTGACGGCGCGTGTGCGGACGCAGCTCAAGCGCAAGCGCTATCAGGACATGTTGCGGCAGAACCTGCAGCTCAGCCTGGAAATGGCCATCACGGACCCGCTGACGAACCTCTACAACCGCCGCTACATGGAAAGCCATCTGGGTACGCTGGTGCAGCGGGCGGCGGATCGGGGCAAGGAAATTTCCCTCCTGATCCTCGACATCGACTTCTTCAAGTCTGTGAACGATACCCATGGTCATGACGTTGGTGACGATGTGCTGCGTGAGTTCGGCGACCGTCTTGCGCGGAATGTCCGCGGTATTGACCTTGCCTGCCGGTTTGGCGGTGAGGAGTTTGTCGTCGTCATGCCTGATACGGATGTTGCCTTTGCAAACACCGTGGCAGAGCGGCTGCGCAGGGAAATTGCCGACCAGCCGTTCAAGGTGGGGTCAGGCTCCCTGGATATCACAGCGTCCATAGGCGTAACGGCCCTTCAGGGACCGCAGGAGAGCGTTGACGAGTTTCTCAAGCGGGCCGATCAGGCGCTCTATCGTGCCAAGCGCGAAGGGCGAAACCGCGTTGTCTCGGAAGCCGCGTAAGGCTTCCTTCCAAGACATTCTACTCAAGACCTGCCTGCCGCAAGTGGTAGGGCCTGCTTCGGTGCGCGAGCGCTTCCTATCGATGTGGAGAAATCTGTGGATATCAAAGCATTTAGGTGAGGAAACATGGTTAATAGTAAGCATTTGCTGTTCTTTTCCCGCCAGAATCTCTCATTAAAAGCTTGCGCACTGTGTTGGGGCTGGTAGTTTTTTCGCGCTGGTGTCTTTTTGGGGGAGATGCTGGCGTAGCGCTTCGAGCCTGCGAGTGGGGATTTGCGGGCTTGATGCCGGAGAACGTCGTTCTACCGACCCTTCCGGCAAGGCTGCTGAAAACGGGGGGCATCACCTTGTTTGTAAGGGGATCGCCGTTCCGGGCTACCGTCCTGATCCGGCTGCCGCATCGCCAGATCATCTGGATGGATAAGGTCTGCTGATGGCTTGGTTCTGGGGTTGAATAGGCCTCTTTTGAGCCTGAGAACCGTGCCAGCAGATCACAGCCCGTCACCGTGGCTTCTGCCGGGCACCAGCCGCATCTGGTCCGGCGCTTACGGTGGACCTACCGGTCGGGGAGGATTTTGGTCTGTCCCCGACCGCCCGTTTTCTGAGAAAGCCTTCCTAGTTTACTGAAAACAAAGGCAAAAACGCCGCCGCAAGAATTGCGACGGCGTGATTTAGCTTTTGCTTCGTCACATGTCGGGCGTGGCCGACATGTAAGCCGCTATTTGATTTTTGCTTCCTTGAACTCGACGTGCTTGCGCGCGACGGGGTCGTACTTCCGGACCACCATCTTGTCGGTCATGGTGCGGGCGTTCTTCTTGGTCACGTAGTAGTAACCGGTGTCCGCGGTGCTCTGAAGCTTGATCTTGATCGTTGTTGGCTTAGCCATTGGCCAGGTCCTGCAGAAGAAAAGTGGGGCCCGAATTCCTCAAAAGAGGTAGGCGAAGCGCGCAACCTAATGATACCTCGGCCTCTGTCAAGTTAGTTGGGCCGAAACCGGCCCAAAACCTCAGATATCACGGGCTTCCGGTGGGAGAGCGGGCCCGGCAGCGCGCCGCCGCAATATGGTCAGGAACAGCCCGGTTCCTGCAATGAAGGCCAGCGAGACCGTCAATCCGTCCGGATCGCTGATATCCATCGCCGCACCGCCCGCGATGGGGCCGACCAGAGCGCCCGCCGAATACATCACGACGAACGCGGCGTTAGCGGCGGCCAGGTCAGCGCCGGTAAATCTCTGGCCCAGGAGCGCAAGTCCGACCGTATACATGCCCACCACAACGCCGCCGTACACAAACAGAATGGGGTACAGCACCCAGGGCTGGCCGGCTGCGAAGGGCAGCAAGGTGGGGCCGATCATGCCGACGGCTGCACATCCGGCGAGAACGTATCGGCGGTCAAACCGGTCCGCGAGATATCCAATGGGAACCTGCATGGCGACGTTTCCGGCTGCGAAGACACTAAGCACCAGGGCCGCCACCGTTTCCGTTGCGCCGGTGCGGATGGAGTAGACAGGCAGCAGGTTGAACACCTGGGTCTCTATGGCGCCGTAGGCGAGCGCTGCGAAGGTTGCTGCCGGAGCCACGAGAATGAAGGCCAGGAAACTCTGGGACGGTTTTTCGTGGATGTTCGGCATCAGGCCGCGGGCAAGCTGCAGGGGCAGAATGGCAACTAGCGTCATGCCTGCCGTGATGAAGAAGGGCAGGGACCCGTCCGTTCCCACCAGCAGCAACAAGACCGGACCCAGTGCAAACGACCCGGCAAACACGGTTGCATACAGCCCGATTACGCGGCCCCGGGTCCGGTCCTCGGCAATCTGGTTGATCCATATCTCGCTGACAATGAACAGACCGGCCAGGGATGCGGACGTGAAAAAGCGCAGGGGGAACCAGATCCAAATATCCGGAAAAACCACATAGCCGATGATGCCGGCTGACGCTGCAAAGGCACAGATCAGCAGGAATGGCATCATGTTGATGTGCCGCAGGATGCGCGGGACGAGCGGTGTGAAGATCAGGTGGGACAGGCCCACCATGGCGGTGTTAAGGCCGATCATGGTTGCCGTTGCACCCATCGAATCCATGCGCAACGCGAGGAGCGGCAGCGTTGCGCCCAGCCCGATGCCAACAGCGCCAATGCAGCCCAGGGCAGCAAGGATGGAACGCCTGCGTTCGTCATCCGTCAGATTGTGCGTGGCGGCGCCGGAGCCTGTCTGTGCGTCCGTCAATCAATCAGCCTTCATAGGAGAGGATCGGTGTGCCGGAGCGGTACCGCCAAAACGCGACAGGTCCATCCAGGGTGTTCTTTGCAGTCCGCTCTGAAATCTCCTGAAGAACAAACTCCGTAACATCAATGACGGGAAGCGTGCGGGCATGCTCCAGCGGGTACCAGGCGAGATCCAGCAACTCGCCGGAGCCCTTGATGTCGCCGGTCACAGGGGCGTTGTACGCGGCAAAGAAACGTGCATGAAACCGGATGGGGCTTTCTGTCGGCGTGATGGCGCGTGCCAGGAGCCGAAGCTGCTTGGCGTCAGGAACAAGACCGCGGGTGCGGAACTCACCCCAAGTGCCCTTGGCCGGCGTCCCGATGTCGCCGGGACATGCCAGCAGGAGCCCGGTCTCCTCGAAGGTTTCGCGGATGGCTGCGGCTTCAAGCGCCTGGGTAGCCGGTGTGGCTTTGCTGGTTGCGGACTGGGCAGTGGTAACCTGTCTGTCGTCTGCGTCGAGCTTGCCGCCGGGAAAGACAAATGCATCCGGAATGAAGGCATGACGCGAGTGGCGGCGGCCCATCAGGACTTCCGGCCCATCGGTTGCTTCACGCAGCAGAATGAGACTGGCCGCATCCCGCGGCTTGACGGCACTCATACCTTGATCTTGTCCTGAATGGGTTTGGCGCCGCGAAAATACACAAATGGGACCGGCCGCTGTGTGGCTTCGCGGGGGGCATTCAACCGGGTTTCAATTTCGGCAATCACCATGCGGGTGATGTTCGGCAGATCAACATCACGGGCTTCGTCGATTGTGAGCCAATGCAGATCAAGCAGTTCACCGGATGCACCTGCAGTATCGTGCATGTCGCTGAGGATGGTTGAGGCGTCGCCCATGAAGAACCGCGTGTCGAACCGGCGATTGCGATAGGGCGGGGTGATTGCCCTGGCGATCATGTCGAACTTTGACAGGTCGGGCAGGGCACCTTGCTGAAAGTACGCGTTCCAGTCCGTGTGACGCGACTTGGGCGCGGGGCCTTCGTTCGGCGCACCAACGACCAGACCCGTCTCTTCAAATGTTTCCCGTACGGCAGCCAGTGCATAGGACCGCGCCCGCGCCAGGGACGGGCGTCCCCGCATCCGGTCCATCAACTGGCGCTGCACCGTTTCGGTCAGATCCTTCGCGGGCTTGATCCGGCTATCTGCAACGTCGACCCGTCCACCGGGGAACACGTATTTGTTAGGCATGAATTTGTGGTCGGCATGTCGTTTGCCCATGAGAATGCGCGGAGCGTTGTCGTCATGACGCACGAGGATGAGGGTCGCGGCATCCTTCGGGCGGACGGCCGGCGTCTTTTCCTCACGGTACTCGCTGGGGCGCATATAGGCTGGATCAAACGGGCCGGACTTTTTCGCAGCTGCGCCGGGCTTTGTGTCTTTTTGATTATTTGTCATGGCGAGGGACGATGCCTCGCAATGTGAAGTCTGTCTAGGACTTGAAATCAGCTGCTGCTTGTGCGCAAACCGGCGTCACCTGACGGGTCTTCGTCATATTCAAAGCCGTGCATGCGGAACGACCATTGCAGACCGACCAGTGCTCCCTTGATTGGCGGGAGCAGCGCCATGCACATGATGAGCGTAACAGGCAGCCAGATTGCCATGTGCACCCACATTGCGGGCGCCCAGAAGCGCTCCACCACAATCATCAGCGGAATGATGATGTGGCCGGAAACGAAAATGGTGAAGTAGGGGGGCGCATCGTCCGCACGGTGATGATGCAGTTCCTGACCGCACGACTCACACGAATCAACAACCTTCAGATAAGCCCTGAAAAGGGAGCTGTTCCCGCATTTCGGACAGCGGTGGCGCAGGCCTTTGACCATGGCAGGCCATAGGGGCCTCGCGTCCGCCGGCTTGGAGTCCAAGGGCGCGCCGAGTGTCTTGTCGTCACCAGATGCTGTGAATGAAGCTGCGTTTTCCACTTTCATGGGCAAAAAGATGCGTTTTGACCCCGTCAACCTCAAGGTGTCCGATTGCCGCAGAAGAAGTTGGGGTTATTCCGCAGCCGCTAGCGGCGCGATGAGGTCTTGCGTTTTCCCGAACGCTTTCCTTTTGGGCCGCGCGAACTGCCGCCTCGGCCATGGCGGCCACCGGCCTTGGCGCGGCTGTTCTGGCGGTCCCGGCGCGCGTGCTTTTGTTCGGCGGCATCTGCCTTGCGTCCGCCAGCAACCATTTCAAAGCGCATGCCGCCCTTCAGGGGCGCCACCTCTTCCAGTCGCACGGTTACCGGGTCGCCCAAGCGGAACATCATTCCCGTGCGCTCTCCGATCAGTGCGTGGAGCGATTCTGCGTGGTGGTAGTAATCCCCATCAAGGGAAGAAATGAGAACCAGACCATCGGCCCCGGTTTCGTTGAGCCGGATGAACAGACCAAAGCGCGTGACGCCAGATATGCGTCCCTCAAATTCCGACCCGATACGGTTTGACAGGTATTGGGCAAGGTAGCGGTCCTTGCTGGAGCGTTCAGCCGCCATGGCGCGGCGCTCGGTCGAGGAGATGTGTTCGGATATCTGCGCGAGCTTGCCTGCTTCATCGTCAGTCAATCCGTCCTTCGCGACGTTGGGTGTGAGGTCAAGGGCACGGATCAGGGACCGGTGGACCAGAAGGTCCGCATACCGACGGATCGGTGAGGTGAAGTGCGCGTAGCGCTGCAGGTTCAGCCCGAAGTGCCCGAGGTTTTCCGGATTGTATTCGGCCTGCGCCATGGACCGCAGAACTACTTCGCTGACCATATCGGAGGTTTCTGTCTGGGATGCAGTATGAAGAATGCGGTTCAGGTGTCCGGGCTTGATCACTGAGCCGCGCGGAACCGACATATCGAGCGTCTGAAGAAACTCGGACAGGGCGGCAATCTTCTCAGGCGATGGGGCGTCATGAATTCGATAGACGACAGGTGCATTCCTGGCTTCCAGCGTTTCGGCCGCACATACGTTGGCGGCAATCATGAATGCCTCGATCATACGCATGCTGTTGAGGCGTTCGACCTCCACAATCCCGGCGATCTGACCATCGGCACCGATCTCGATCTTTCGTTCCGGCAGGTCCAGATCCAGAGGCTGGCGTTTCTCCTGGGCACGGGTAAGCGCTTCATAGGCTTTGAACAGCGGCGAGATGACGTTTTCTGCCAACGTGGCGGGGAGATCTGACTGCGCTTCTGACGTCAGTCCGTCATAGGCTTGCTGAGCCTGCTGGTAAGAGAGCCTGGCTGCGGACCGCATGATGGCACGCATGAATTCATGGCGCTTCTTGGTGCCGCTCTTGTCAAACACCATTCGCACGGCGATGCAGGGCCGGTCTTCTCCTTCAACAAGGGAACACAGATTGTTGGAGATCCGCTCTGGCAGCATCGGGATGACCCGGTCCGGGAAGTATGCCGAGTTGCCCCGTTTCTGCGCATCACGATCAAGCGCTGAACCGGGCCGGACATATCCCGCCACGTCTGCGATTGCCACGATGACTTCATAGCCGCCCTTGTTATTTGGATCGTTGTCGGGCGTTGCCCATACCGCGTCGTCATGGTCCCGGGCATCTGCCGGATCGATGGTGATGAGCGGGATGTCCCGCAGGTCAGTCCGGCCTCGGGCCGTGGCACGTTTGGCGGCTTCAGCTTCCGCAATTGCTTCGGGACTGAATTCGACAGGAATGCCTTGCTCGTAAACCGCGATGAGGCTGACCGCGTGTGTGCCTTCAATTGGTCCAAGCGACTTGAGAACGCGCGCAGCATTAGGGCCGTACTGCCTGCCGGACAGGACTTCCGCCTCGACAAGGTCTTCTTCTGAGGCATCGCCGATGTCAGTTGATGACACGCGGTAATCATTGCGTTCGCGCTTGTCGACCGGTTCAAGAGTCCAGTTCTTTCCGGGCCCCTGGCGGATGACGCCAATGACTGTCTTGGCGCCATCACCAAGTTTCTTGATGACCCGCGCTTCATAGTCAAAGTCTTCGGTCGCCTTGTTAAGGCGCGCGAGAACCCGGTCGCCGATACCGAAGCTGCCGGCATCCTTGTGGCCAGCAGGTGCGAGCACGATGGTGGGTGGTTCGCTGTCCGACGTCCAGTTCACCGGACGGGCAAGAAGTTCGCCGTCGGTATCCTGATCAACGATGTCGATGACGCCGACCGGCGGGAGTTCACCCGCACGCTTGAACTTCTTGTTGGACGCTTTTTCGAGCAGTCCTTCTTCTTCCATCTGGCGCAGCAGGCCTTTGAGGGCAACACGCTGAGGCCCCTGTACGCGAAAGGCGCGGGCGATTTCCCGCTTGCCCGGCACGCCCTGGTAGGTTGCCAGAAACTCAAGCACCTGATCGCGTGTCGGCAGGAAGTTTGCGGACGCGGCTTTTGCCTTTCCGCGTTTCGCGGGTTTTTTCTTCGGGCGGGGACTACCGGGTTTTTTTGCCACTTAGGATGCGTCTGACTCTGTGTCGGCCGGGGCGGCTGTCTTGGCCTTCGCCTTGGTTTTGGCTTTTGCCTTGGTCTTGGTTTTGGCCTTGGATTTGGTCTTAGCTTTAGCCTTGGTTTTGGCTTTTGCTTTGGTTTTCGCCTTTGCCTTGGTCTTGGTTTTTGATTTGGCCTTCGTCTTGGTTTTCTTGCCGGTCTTGGCCGCTTTTTCGGCTACCAGTTCGACGGCCCGATCAAGCTCCAGATCATCGATGCTGATGCTCTTAGGCAGGGTCGCATTGATTTTGCCGTGTTTGATGTAGGCCCCGTAGCGCCCATCAAGCACTTGAACCGGCCCGCCCTGATCAGGGTGTTCGCCGAGATCCTTGAGGACCTTGGCCTGATTGCGTCCACCGCCGCGTTGAGCCTTCTGTGCAATGGCGTCCACGGCGCGGTTGATGCCCACGTCGAAGACTTCTTCGATGCTGTCGAGGTTCGCGTATTTGCCATCGTGAAGCACGAAGGGGCCGTAACGGCCAAGACCTGCCGTAATCATCTTGCCGGTCTCAGGATGGGTGCCGACCTCGCGGGGCAGGGACAGGAGTTTGAGGGCGTAGTCGAAATCCACGTCCGCCGGGCTCATACCCTTTGGAATACCGGAGCGCTTGGGCTTTTCGTTGTCTTCTGTCTTCTCGCCAAGCTGAATGTAGGGGCCAAAGCGACCGGTCTTGATGTTGACCGGCAATCCTGTTTCCGGGTCGGTGCCGAGTTCCTTGTCACCACCCGCGGCCTGATCGGCCCCGTCGCCCGCCATGGGACGGGTGAACTTGCATTCCGGGTAGTTGGAGCAGCCGATAAACGCGCCATACCGTCCCGTCTTGATGGACAGCTGGCCCTCGCCGCAGGTCGGGCACAGACGTGGATCGGAGCCGTCACCCTTGTCCGGGAAGACGTGATGGCCGAGCACATCGTTGAGTGTGTCCAGAACTTCGGTGATGCGCAGCTCTTTGGTATCGTCAACCGCGGCAATGAAGTCACGCCAGAAATTCTGAAGGACCTCGCGCCAGTCAAGTTCGCCGGCTGACACGGAGTCGAGCTGTTGTTCGAGCCCTGCAGTAAAGTCGTACTGGACATACTTGTTGAAGAACTTCTCGAGGAACGCGGTCACAACGCGCCCTTTGTCCTCCGGCATGAACCGATTGCGATCCATATGAACGTATTCGCGGTCCCTCAGTGTGCTGAGGGTTGAGGCGTAGGTCGACGGCCGGCCGATACCGAGCTCTTCCATGCGGCGGACGAGGGAAGCTTCGGTAAAGCGGGGCGGGGGCTCGGTGAAGTGCTGGTCTGCATTCACCGTAATCGTCTTCGGCTTTTCGCCTTCGCTTAGCTTCGGCAGGCGGTTGCTGTCTTCGTCGCCATCCGCGTCATCCACACCTTCCTGATAGAGGGTGAGAAAACCGTCAAAGGTCAGGACGGACCCATTGGCCCGCATACCGACGGAGCCGTCTTCATTCTTCAGCTCAACCGTTGTGCGCTCAAAGCTGGCGCTTTGCATCTGGCTGGCAATGGCGCGTTTCCAGATCAGCTCATAAAGCTTCAGCTGTTCATCGCTGACAAAGCTGGCAACGTCCGCCGGTGTGCGCGACAGATCCGTGGGACGGATGGCTTCGTGCGCTTCCTGGGCATTCTTGGCCTTGGTGCGGTAGACCCGGGGACTGTCGGGCAGATACTTGCTGCCAAACTGGTTGGTAATGGTATCGCGGGCTTCGTCGATAGCCTCCGGCGTCATCTGTACGCCGTCGGTTCGCATGTAGGTAATGAGACCCACGGTCTCACCGCCTATGTCCTCACCTTCATAAAGGCGCTGGGCCACCTGCATGGTGCGTGAGGCATTGAAGCCGAGTTTGCGGGAGGCTTCCTGTTGCAGTGTCGAGGTGGTGAAAGGGGCGGGCGGGTTGCGCTTGGCGGGCTTCGCCTCAACAGAGGCAACGCTGAGCAATGAAGCTTTGACGGCAGCCTCAGCCTCGCGGGCCTGCTCCTCATTGGCCAGATCGAACTTGTCGAGCTTCTTGCCGTTGAAGTTGGTAAGGCGTGCGTTGAAGGCTTCACCGCTCTCGTTGATCAGGTCTGCGGCGATGGACCAGTATTCCTGCGGCTTGAACTGTTCGATCTCCATTTCGCGGGAGACGATGAGCCTGAGGGCCACGGACTGCACACGGCCGGCAGAGCGCGAGCCTGGCAGTTTGCGCCAGAGCACCGGCGACAGGTTGAAGCCCACGAGGTAATCCAGTGCGCGGCGGGCCTTGTAGGCCTCGATGAGGTCATTATCCAGGCCACGGCCATTCTCCATGGCCTCCAGGATCGACTTCTTGGTCACGGCATTGAAGACGACCCGTTCCACGGGCATGTCTTTGAGAACCTTTTTCTGGTTCAGCATGTCAAGCACATGCCAGGAGATGGCTTCGCCTTCGCGATCCGGGTCAGTTGCGAGGATCAGCTTGTCCGCCCCTTTTACGGCGGTCTCAATGGCACGGAACTGCTTTTTCGAGCTGGGAGAAATCTCCCATTTCATGTCGAACTCGTGTTCGGGATCGACAGAACCGTCTTTTGGCGGCAGGTCGCGGACGTGCCCATAGGACGCAAGGACTGTGTAGTCACTGCCCAGATATTTATTGATGGTCTTGGCCTTGGCCGGGGATTCTACGATGACGACGTTGTTGACCACGCAAACCTCAAACTCGGTTCCGGCATTTTGGGGGCCGGGAGGGGAAAGGGACAATCTGGGGAACTTAAGCGCTCCACTCTGATTCGACGCGACAACATGGTGTTTGAAGTGGTGAGGTGTCAAATAGGTCCTGAGCAGGCGCTAGTGTCGTCGAGGTGACAAAAAATTGGGCAAATAGCTCAAGTTTTTGTCATATGGCCGTCATATTTCGTGGATTGCACGTTAAGCGTGTGTTGTAATACATCGTATGACCCACGCAATTAATCCCTGCGGTTGTAGTGGGAAATATCTTAGGTAAAGTCGTCATGGGGAGATGGCGGCAAAGTGGCTGGGAACGGGTCGGCTAGAAAAAATGGGTGGAACTTTGAACGATAATTCTGAAATCGGCGTTGGTGATGATCAGCAGCAAACTGCTGCTTACATATTCGACATGCTGATTGGTCTGAGTTCTGCTGCCAGGCAGACGGATCTGACATTTCTGGCCTATCTGCTGGAAATGGCAGGCAGCGAGGCCTCACGGGTTGCTGAAACGAAGAATGCTCGCGGCAAGTCAGCCGCCAGTCCCCGCGCGAAGCGCGCTGCTAGGTAACTGAGGCTTTGAATTCGGGCGGTTTGGGCATCTGACATGTAAGCTGCAGAGCAGTTTGCGCCCTGTGAAGGTATCAGGTCGCTGATACACCACCGCCGGGATGGCGCAATGCCTGTCCACTGATTTCAAGCTCCAACACGGCTGTTGCCACAGCTGAGGCGTGAGCTCCTGTCAGGCGGACCAACTCATCAATCTGAACAGGTGTCGGGCTTAGCAGGCCCAGAATCGTCTCGTTGATTTGCTCAAGTTGAGGCACGGATGTTGTTTCCATGTGCGCTGTGGGTTGCTGCGCCGGAGACAGGCCGAATTGGAGAGCGAGTTCTTCCGGCGCGCTGAACTGGTTCTCGACCCCTTCCAGGACATCCTCCGGCGTCTGGACGAGTGTGGCACCGTTGCGGAGGAGGCCATTTGTTCCCTGCGCGCGCTGGTCGAGAGGGGATCCTGGAACAGCGAACACTTCGCGGCCCTGTTCGAGCGCAAAGCGGGCGGTGATGAGGGAGCCTGACCTGGCTGCGGCCTCAATGACGACGACACCTGCTGACATGCCTGAAATCAGACGGTTGCGGCGGGGAAAGAAACGGGCGACCGGTTCTGCGTCGAACGGCATCTCGGAAACGACAGCACCCTGCTCGGCGATCGACTTGTAGAGGTCGGCGTTTTCTTTTGGATAGACACGATTGATACCGCCGGCAGTTACGGCCACCGTGCCGGTGCTCAGGCTTGCGTGATGGGCATGGGTGTCAACGCCACGGGCGAGACCTGACGCGATGGTAATGCCATGTCTGCCAAGGCCATCAGCCATCAGCTCCGCCATCTTGCGTCCGGATGCGGAAGCGTTGCGGGCACCCACAATGCCGATGGTTCGTGGTCCGGCAATTGAACCGTCGCCCATCACTGTCAGGATCGGGGGTGGGGCGTCCACCTGTGCCAGCAGGGGCGGGTAGCCTGGCTGCCCAATGGCGGCAAGCTTTCCCCCATAGGCATCAATCTTCTCGATCTCACGTGTCGCGTCTTTTTCACTCGTGAGTTTGACTGCGCGGCGGCCGCGACGCGCCAATTCGGGAAGAGCATGTAGGGCCTCAGTTGCGCTCCCATACTTTGTCAGCAGGCCCCAGAATGTGCGTGGCCCGATATTGTGCGAGCGGATAAGGCGCAGCCACGCGAGGAGTTCGTGACCATCAGGTGGCGTTTGCCATGCTGGGCCCGGTCCCATTGTGCCTTAGGCCTCTTCGGCCTGCTTTTTCTTGGCGCCGATGCGGGGTTCCTCACCGGCCAGTATTCTGCGGATGTTATCGCGATGACGGATGAAGATCAGGACGGCATAGAAGACGGCAAATGGAATGACCAGCCAGTAATCCGCGTACCAGAAATAGGCTGGTGCAAGTGCGGCAGCGACAAGAGCTGAAAGGGATGAGATGCGGGTGACGGCTGCAGTCACCAGCCATGTGGCGCAGGCTGCAAGGCCAATGGGGAAACTCAAAGCCAATGTGAGACCCAGAAACGTCGCGACACCTTTGCCGCCCTTGAACTTGAGCCATACGGGGAAGATGTGGCCGACAAAGGCTGCGGTTCCCGCCAGCACGGCCATCGTGTCTCCAGCGACGTAGCGGGCTATGAGGACGGCTGCCGCTCCCTTGCCACCATCCGCGATAAGTGTTGCGGCAGCGACCCAGCGGTTGCCTGTACGCAGCACATTCGTGGCGCCGATATTGCCCGACCCAACGGCGCGGATGTCGCCAAGTCCCGCCATGTGGGTGAACAGCAAGCCAAAGGGGATTGATCCAAGCAGGTATCCGAAGATGATGGCCAGCGCGTAGTAGGGCGCTGAATACTCGATAGAGATCGGATCAATGAACATCTGGCTTTCCCCGGCAAACCGCTTGAGTGCGGTTTTGTTTAGGCTTGGAAGACCGTTTCACCAGAAACGATGGTGCGAATGGCGCGCCCCTGAAAGCGCCGGTCTTCATGAGCTGTGTTCTTTGACTTTGACCTAAGTGTGTCTGCGTCGACAACCCATGGTTTTCCAAGGTCGATCAGAACCATGTCGGCAGACGCACCAGCGCGCATGCGGCCCACATCCAGCCCGAGAATGTCGGCGGGCTTGCAGGTGACGCATGCCAGGGCATCGGACAGGGAAATCTCTTCGTTGTGGACGCGCTCCAGCATCACAGGGAGGAGTGTTTCAAGGCCCACGGCTCCATGGGCGGCCTCCGCAAACGGCCGGCGCTTGGCGTCTGTATCCTGAGGATCATGGCCTGATACCACCACATCAATGGTGCCATCTGACAGGCCTGCCAGGATGGCCTGACGATCATCTTCGTGGCGCAGAGGCGGCGACAGCTTGAAAAAGGTTCTGTACTCGCCGATGTCGGATTCATTCAGCGACAGATGATCGGCGCTCACACCGCATGTCACCGGCAGGCCTTCGGTCTTTGCCTGACGAATGACCTCCAGTGTCTCGGCGCAGGAGACCTGGCTTACATGATACCGGCCACCGGTCAGCTCAACGAGGCGCAGGTCCCGCTCAACGATGATGGTTTCGGCCTCCGCGGGGATACCTGCAAGCCCGAGGCGTGTTGAGAGTTCACCTTCGTTCATCACGCCAGCGGCGGCCAGAGACGGGTCCTCCGCATGCTGAACAATGAGGCCGTCAAAGAGTTTTGAGTAGGTCAGAGCTCTGCGGAGCAGTTGGGCATTCATGACCGGCCGTGTGGCATCTGTGAAAGCGACCGCGCCTGCCTCGGTCAAAAGACCGAACTCCGTCATCTCCTTGCCGTCGAGGTTCTTGGTCAGAGCAGCCATGATTGCCACATGCACGCCTGCTGTGTCCCGTGCGCGCCGGGTGATGAAGTCAACCAGGGCTGCGTCATCAATGACGGGAGATGTGTTGGGCATGACCACTATGGTGGTGACGCCACCGGCTGCCGCGGCGTCACTGGCGCTTGCCAGTGTTTCTCGGTGTTCGTCGCCCGGTTCGCCGGTGAAGACGCGCATGTCGACAAGGCCTGGCGCGAGCACATGTCCCTGGCAGTCAATTGTTTCAATGCCGGACGGGGTACCCTGCGCAAAAAGGTGGCTGCCCAGATCAAGAATGCGCCCGTTCTCCACCAGCACAGCGCCTTTGGTGTCGAGGCCGGATGCCGGGTCGACCAGGCGTGCGTTTATGAAGGCTGTAGACATTTTGCTCTTCTGGCCCTGTTTGCTAGGCGGCTACTGGTTCGGCAGATGGCGGGAGAGGGCGTCGAGCACGGCCATGCGGACGGCGACACCCATTTCCACCTGTTCACGAATGAGGCTTCTGTTGACGTCATCTGCGACAAGGCTGTCGATCTCAACACCCCGGTTCATCGGCCCTGGATGCATCACAAGTGCGTCGGGTTTGGCGAAGCTGAGTTTTTCGTAGTCCAGGCCGTAGAGGTGGAAGTACTCCCGGGTCGAGGGAATGAATGACCCGGTCATCCGTTCCATCTGGATACGCAGCATCATGACGACGTCACAGTCTTCCAGGCCTTCACGCATTGAGGTGAAGGACTTGGCGCCCAGGGCCTCGATGCCGCCGGGCATGAGCGTGGGCGGACCAATGACGCGGACACTGGCGCCCAACGCCGTAAGAAGGTGGATGTTGGAGCGTGCGACGCGGCTATGGAGAATGTCACCGCAAATAGCGACCCGCAGGCCTTCGATACGACCAAGACGCCGACGGATGGTCAGCGCGTCCAGCAATGCCTGGGTCGGGTGTTCGTGGGTGCCGTCGCCGGCATTTACAACGCCGCAACCAACTTTCTGTGACAGCAGGGCCACGGCACCCGAGTCTGGATGGCGAACCACCAGCAGGTCGGGGCGCATGGCATTCAGCGTCATGGCTGTGTCGATCAGCGACTCGCCTTTTTTGATGGCGGATGTTGAGACCGACATGTTCATGACGTCAGCGCCCAACCGTTTGCCGGCCAGCTCAAACGAACTCTGGGTGCGGGTTGAGGCTTCAAAGAAGAGATTGATTTGCGTTCGTCCGCGCAGGCTTGAGGACTTCTTGTCGACCTGCCGATTCTGATCGACATAGCTGTCGGCGAGATCAAGAAGCGTGTTTATGTCCTGAAAAGACAGGCCCTGTATCCCCAGCAAATGACGGTGGGGAAAGGTTGCCTCAGGGCGGTCTTGGCTTCGATCTGGGAGCGCGTTCATCGAAAGCGGAGTTTATAGGGATTGCATGGATAAACCGCAAGTTTCGCGCGGACGGATATCAACCCAGCAGCCAGATCATGGCCGGCATGGTTACCATGGCGGCAAGGGTGGAGGCGGTAATCAGGCTGGCCATTAGCGGTGCGTCGCCGCCGAGCTGGCGGGCGAGCACATATGACGCCGTCGCCCCGGGGACCGCGCCACACAGAATGGCAACCATTCGTGCGACCCCGTCGACGCCAAAAACCCAGCACCAGACCGCCATCAGCAGTGGCATGGCGATCAGCCTGAGAGTTGTTGTGAACACGATGGGGGTCCGCTGCTCCGCCACCCGCGACAGGTCGAGGCCGCCGCCGACAGCGAGAAGGCCAAGCGCGAGCGCGGCCCGGCCGAGAATATCGACGCCACTTAGTATGGGCGCCCATAGACCGATACCGCTCGCGTTGAGGAAAATGCCGACGGCACAGGCAATCACCAGCGGGTTTCTGATCAGAAGCCTGGCCAGGAGTTTGAAGCTGGCAGGGTCATCGCCTGCGTAACGCATGAGAATGAAGACGCACAGCACGTTGACCGTAGGAACAAGGACGCCAATGCCGACGGCTGCCAGGGCAAGACCCTCGGTCCCAAAAAGCGCGAAGCTTGCAGCCAGCGCGACGAAGCTGTTCCAGCGTGTTGCCCCCTGAAAGATGCTTGTGAAGGCCGGGCCGCTTTGTCCCATGGGCCCCGATATGACGGGACGCAGGCCAATCAGGATTGCTGACATCGTGATTAGGCCGGCAAACAGGGCTGCGGCCATGTTGGGGACGGGAATGTTTGAAAAGTCTGCTGCCACGAGAGAATGGACCAGCAGTGCTGGAAACAGGATGAAATAGGTCACACGATCCAGCGGCTGCCAGAAATCCTCGCCGGGGAAGCCGATGCGTCTGACATAGGCCCCCAGTGCAATGACCAGGAAGACCGGGATAAGCGCGTAGATGATTTCGATCATGATGCGGCTCTGGGGCGTTGCGCCGAGGCGAACAGACGGAATTGCCTGCGAGCCCAACTTTGGCCCTCTTTTGGGAACGAAGTGGCTTTTGGTTTTCCACTAATAGGAGAAATCCATGAGCGCGACGAGTCAGGCAGATATGGTTGGTGAAACTCATTGGCGCGACAGGCTGTCGGTTCTCACCTCCGGCGACGCTTATCTGCCTCCGGTCGTGCACAGGCTGTCGCTGGGTGCTCTGGAACACTGGGAACCCGGTCAGGTGCGCAAGGTCTGGGACCTCGACCCGGAACTCCTCAATCCGGAAGGTTTTCTGTTCGGGGGGTACTATGGTGTGCTGGCGGATCAGGTCGGTAACTTTGCCGCCATGACGGTCATGTCGAACGACGAAGTCCTGCGTACGACGCAGCTTGAACTGGATTATTTTCGCCCCATCGGTGAAGGGCCCGTCACGCTGACCGGACGCGTGACCAACAAGTCGTCAAAGCTGCTGCATACAGAGGTCGACTATGTATTGCCGGATGGACGTTTGGCCGCGAAGGCGCGCGTGGTGTTTTCGCTTCGGCCCGTCAATCACATGCCAATAGTCGGTCCAAAGCCCCCTGAAGAATGAAATTGGCAGCCATGGCGTCGATTACCTCCGCCCGTCGCTTGCGCGATGTATCCAGGTTGATGAGCTCGCGTTCCATGGCAGCCGTTGAGAGCCGTTCGTCCCACAGGAGGATGGGCAGTGAGAGTTCGCGGGCGAGATTTCGCCCGAAGGTCCGGCTGGACTGAGCCCTCGGGCCTGATGTGCCGTCCATGTTGATGGGCAGGCCCAGAACGAGGCCGACCGTCTGACGTTCATCGATAAGTTCGCGCAGCTCGGCGAGGCCAGCTGAAAACTTGCCGCGTTTGAGCGTTTTGATGGGGGAAGCGATCCGGCGGTCGGGGTCGCTGGTGGCCACGCCAATGGTCTTGGTGCCCAGATCAAGGCCCAGAAGCCCGCCGGTTTGGGGCAGGGCGGCTGAAAATTCTTCGGCGTCTTCGGTAATCACGGTCTGGGCAGGTCCAATAGGCCGGTCAACGGCGAAAAATCCGGTTGGCACAAGGCGCGGCTTAAGGTTGAAGGGTCTTGTACGTTACGGCTATGTTCCGCGCCACTCTTACTCCTATTCAGGACCCCTTGAGATGAGTCGGCATGTCTTCCGTCAGCTGTTGGCGGGTGCCGAGTCACAAGCAGTTGGAAACCAAGTCTTATGTCAGTCGATGCGGCTACCGTCCGTAAGATCGCGACCCTCGCACGGATCGCCATCAAGGACGAAGAAGTACCCCCGCTGGTGGGCGAGTTGAACCAGATACTGGACTGGGTGGAGCAGCTTGGCGAAGTGGATACGGACGGGGTCATGCCGATGACCTCCGTTGCTGAGATCACAGCGCCGCTGCGCACCGATGCCATTACCGACGGCCAGAAGGAATCAGCCGTCCTGCACAACGC
>Ga0207422_1002358_pt1 | contig 25468 bp, 18 predicted proteins | sample MarCyaLeptolynsp_FD_187757 | JGI IMG/M metagenome (GOLD analysis project Ga0207422, IMG submission 187757) | Marine cyanobacterial communities from Panama - species 1 Leptolyngbya sp. (SPAdes) | ecosystem: Environmental > Aquatic > Marine > Unclassified | place: Panama: Panama City | collected... | reverse complement strand
CATAGAATTGCTGGTAGGCCACTTCGAAGCCTTTGACCGAAGCGCTTTCATCAGAATTCACCACGGTGTTGCGCAGAAGCGGATTGAGCAGCGGATTGGCCAGGAAGTCAGCCGACACTTCGCCCGCTGGAATATCTACTGCAGCAGGCGCGAAGGCGATGAAGTCCTCGATGTCCTTATAGAAGGCCGCGACCGTGAGCGAGCCAGCGGTGTCAAAGTACCACTCCCACGACAGATCGAGATTGAACGAGGTTTGCGGGTCAAGGCTGGCATTACCAGTCGAGTTTCCGACAAAGCCTTCGAATGGATTGATCGAACCGCCGGTGCCATCGGGGATCGCCGCACCAGTCACCGTCTGGACGTCAATCCGCTCATTGAGTTGGTCGACACCAGGTCGAGTCAGAGTTCGCGAAGCAGCAAACCGCAGCACATGGTCGCCAGGCAGGTCGAGCTTGATGTTCAGGCTTGGCAGGAACTCGTCATAGCTCTTGTCTACGGTCCGCGTGAGAGCAAAGCCGGTGCCCAAAGCCGCTTCAAGCGACACTAGGTCGAGACTGCAGAAGTCTGGAATGGTGAAGGATGGATCGGTGGGCGTGAAGCCGGGATCGCACAGATTGGCGTTGGGGAAGAACTGATCAAACCCATCAACCGTCAGCGATGTGTCGACGCTCCTGTCGGTGTGGACATAGCGAAGCCCGACATTGCCCGACAATTCGACGTCGTTCGACAGATCTGCCCCGAAATCAAGCCTCACATAAGCGGCGAAGCTATCGCGTTCGATCGCGCCGATCTCGCTCGGCAAGAAGGGCGTGCCGGACACAACACCGCCGCGGCTAGTCAGAGGTGTCCAACCTGAAGGACTGCCTCCAATTGCGCTAAGGATATTGTTGAATGCCGAAGCCCAGCCCGCGTAATCATCAACAGATGGGCCAGTATAGGCTGGCACAGCGCCGCCCAATCCGGTTGGCAGGCCGCGCTGGTAATTGTCGAACGTCGCCGTTCCGAACAGAGGTGCAGTCACCGCGTCGAGCGACGAGTCCGGATTGCCCGAGACAAGCAGCAAGCCGGCGCCGTCATTATAGGTCCGTCCGCTCCAGACTTCCGAGATATTGCCCCAATTGAAGTCCGATTGCCGAAGCTCAAGTTCCTGCTGCGAATAGCGAGCGCCAGCACGCACGGATTTGAGCCAGCCATCGCCGGAGAAGTCGTATTCGACATCGCCGCGGAAGGCGATCGAGTCAGCGTCATTCTCAGTGATGTGATCCATCGCCGAACGGATGAAATAGCTGCTCGGGTCGGTGAAGTAATTGTCGCTCTCACCCGCAGGCAGCAAATATTGGATCGTCGGGACCGACCCGCTTGTGCCATCAACAGAGAGTGGCGCGAAGATCGACCGGTGCACGGTCAGGTCGACGATATCGGTCGAAGACGTGATGTACTGGAAGTCGAAATTGAAGCGCAGATTGTCTTGCGGCGTGAACTTCAGATTGAAGCCATAATCCTCGGTAACGTCATTTTCAGAACGATAACGATCAAGCGCGATCTGTTGACCGCCAGTGGCACCCAGCAGCACTGCGTTGTCGTTAGGGCCACGCCATTGCGAATTGTCAGTGATCGTACCGCTGGTGAAGACGCCATTCTCATCGAATGTGAAGTCACTTGCGTCCAAGCCTGTCCGGGCACCCGCGCTGTCCGCGCCGGTCTCGATCACATTCTCACCCCAAACGAGGTCAGCGTCCGAGCGCAGGAACTGCGCGGTCGCAAGCCAGCGCCCGTCATTGCTTTCATACTGAGCAGCGGCGGCGATGGTCAGGCGTTCGCGATCAAATTCCTGGGTCCGGATGCTACCGCCTGATGGCACGAAGCCTCCGGGTGTTTCAGCAAAGTCGACCAGACCGGTGCCATCGGCGCGCGACAGCAGCTCACTATATGCAATGTTGCCAAGCAGGCCGAATGTGCCGCCTGCCGTGTCCCAGCTGTTCGAATAGAGCAGCGAGCCAGATGGCGACCATTCCTCGCGCAGATCACCATAATTGGCTTCGATTGAGCCGGCGATCACCTGACCTGATTGATCGAGCGGGAGACGCGTGCGCAAATCGATCGTACCGGCGGCGCCCCCTTCAATGAGGTCAGCCGAGGAGTTCTTGAAGACCACGACGCTGCCCAGCAGTTCTGGAGAGACGTCTTCGAAGCCAAGCACGGCGCCGCTATTGGCGCCAAAAACGTCGCGGCCGTTCAATTCGGAGCGAACGAAGGGCAGGCCGCGAATGTTCACGCCGCTGCCTTCAACCGCAAAGTGATCAGGATCGTTGGGGCCGGCAAAGCGCAGAACGCTTACCCCGGGGACACGCTGAAGGACTTCCGAGACGGAGCGATCCGGCAGCGCACCAATGTCAGACGCGGTCACGACATCGACAACAGTGTCAGCGTTGCGCTTTTGCGCCTGCGATGTCGCCAACGACTCGCGCAGACCGGTAACGATGATTAGATTCTCTTCGCTGACAGCTTCAGCGGAATCGTCTCCCTGACCTCCATCCTGCGCCATGGCCGGCGCGGCCGCCAGCAGACCAAGCGTGGAGACACTTGCAAACAGTGATTTGGATATGACGCCATTAGCGGCACGAGCGCGAGCTGTTTTCACCGAATTTTCCCTCCCAAGGCGACCCTATTGGAGCCGCACAGTCTTATCTAGGGTGATTTGACCTAATCTTGACACCGTTGTCAACACTGATTGTCAAATACTGTGGATTTGAGTGCAACTGAGACACACTACCCTAGTATCATCATGTTTTTGCCGAACAATTTTGTTCAATAAATTCCTGATGCGACGGCATTTCGTTGGCTGCGTTATCAATTGTTGCGCGAATCTGGCGAATAACCGAGTCGATTCTCGCCATTGGCAGCTTTGCGATCAGCGGATTGGTGGCGACAGGTTCGATCCCCTGCCCATACATCACTGCAAGCCAGCTGGCGGTGCCGAAAACATCGTTGGGCTCTTCGAAGATTCGCCCGCCCTCGCGAAACTGTTCGATCCTTCGCTGAAGCTCGTCGGATTGCTCGATCGTCTGACAATGCCGCCAGAATTCGGAATCGTCTCTGCAGGTTGCCGTGTAGTGCAGCACGAGGAAGTCACGCACCCGCTCATATTCCTTCAACGTCCTCGCATTGAATGCCTCACGATCGGCGGGGTTGAACCTCTTGTCCGGGAAATGCGTCAGCAAGCGAGCCAGACTGGTCTGGATTAAGTGGATGCTGGTAGATTCGAGCGGCTCCATAAATCCAGCGGCGAGCCCGAGCGCAAGGACGTTGCCGTTCCAGAATTGCTTGCGATGTCCGGTCGCAAACCTCAACCGATTGGCGTCGGCGAGCGGCGCCCCGTCGAGATTGGCGCGCAGGATCCGCTCTGCTTCGTCATCGTCCATGAACTCGCTGCAATAGACATGACCATTGCCAATCCGGTGTTGGAGAGGGATACGCCATTGCCATCCGGCCTCGCGTGCAGTGGCCCTGGTGTAAGGCACCGCAAATCCATTGCTCTCGCAAGGCAAGGCGATCGCGCGGTCACAAGGCAGCCAGCGCCGCCAATCTTGGTACCCTGTCTCCAACGCCCCTTCGATCAACAGGCCCCGAAAGCCCGAACAATCGATGAAGAAGTCTCCCTCCACCGCAGCACCGGATTCGAGCTGCACAGAGGTGATATGCCCACTCTCCGCATCCTGAGTGACGTCCTGGATCCGTCCTTCGATCCGCTCCACGCCTTTGCCTTCTGCAAAGCGCCGCAAGAACGCGGCATAGAGCGATGCATCAAACTGAAAGGCGTAGTTGATCCCGGCATAGGCGGATTGCGGGCGATCCTTGACCGGCCGCATAAATCGCTCGCGGCGACACGCCTCCACCATCAGCGAATAGGAGAACAGATCGTCCTTCTCTCCGGCTAGGCTGCGATGCAGCCAGTATTGGTAGAACGGGATAGCATCAAAATCGCGCCCGAAATCGCCGAACGGATGAATGTAGGAATGGCCGAGCTCAAGCCAGTCGACAAACTCGATGCCGAGTTTGAATGTCGCATTGGTCTGCCGGACAAACTCATCTTCATCGATTCCCAGCATGGTGTTGAATGCAATGATCGGCGGGATCGTCGCTTCCCCAACCCCGACGGTTCCAATCGCCTCTGATTCGACCAATGCGACTTGAGTTGGCGAGCCTTCAAGCAGATGCCCCAAAGCGGCTGCGGCCATCCAGCCGGCCGTACCTCCGCCGACAATCACGACCCGATCGAGCAATTGTGCTGTCATGACGCCCCCACTCCCATGGAGTCTGTCTTCGCCTTACAGAAACGGTCGATATAGGCTTCGTGGCTCGGCATGGCCTTAGTGGCCTTGGCATAGGCACCTCGCATATTGGCGAGGCTTTGCGACAGATTGTCCGCGCTCAACCCATTGGCGATCGGGCTGTGTCCTTGAGGCCCCCAGCCCTGCCCTTCAGCAACCGCCAACCAGCTGGTGATGTCAAACAGTTCGGCATCGTATTTGAAGAAACGCCCCTGTGATTTCAGCAAGTCCATTTTGCGCGCGAGGCTATCCGGAATCTCCATCTCGCGGACATAGTCCCAGAAGGGACCGTCATTCCGCGCCGTCGCCTTGTAGTGCAGGATCAGAAAGTCGCGCACATGTAGGAAGTCATCCGTCATCAGGCGATTGTATTCCGCGCGTTCGACCGCAGCGTCATTCGTTTCCGGGAACAAAGCAATCAGTTTTGCGATGCCCATCTGGATTAGGTGAATACTGGTGGATTCAAGCGGCTCAAGGAAGCCCGATGACAAGCCGATCGCCACACAATTGCCTGACCAGAATTCGCGCCGATGCCCGGTCCGGAAGCGCAGATGATTGGGAGCGCTGACCGGCTCGCCATCGAGATTGGAGAGCAGGATCTCCTCAGCCTGTTCGGCTGACATGTACTCATCGCAATAGACATGCCCATTGCCAGTCCGATGCTGCAAGGGAATGCGCCATTGCCAGCCGGCTGATCGCGCTGTTGAACGCGTATAGGGGACCGGGTCTGAGTTCTTCTCGCAGGCAACTGCCACAGCTCGATTGCAAGGCAGCCAGTGCGCCCAATCCACGTGTACTGATCCAAACACGCCGTCGATCAAAAGGCCTCGAAAACCCGTGCAATCTATGAACAGGTCTCCCTCAAGCTCTCTCTCACAATCAAGCAACAGAGAGGTGATGAGCCCCGTCTCAGAGTCTCGCGAGACATTGCTGATCTTGCCTTCAATCCGGGTCACGCCGCGCTTTTCGGCGTAATTGCGCAAGAAGTCCGCATAGAGCGAAGCATCGAAGTGAAAAGCATAGCCCAGCTGCCCGATCACCGGACCGTGGTCAGGCTCCGGCCTCAGGAACTTGCCTGCATAGGCGGCTAATGTGTTGATCGAATAGTCAGCTAGGCCGTGAGCATCGCCACCCGCTTTTGACCTTGCCCAATATTGGTGGAAATCGACGCCTTCGAGGTCAAAGCCATAGCGTCCAAATGGGTGGAAATAGCGGTCTCCAATCGCCCCCCAATCGACGAATTCGATTCCCAACTTGTAGGTTGCCTGGGTCGCCCGCATGAATTCATGTTCGTCGATGCCCAGCTGGGCGTTGAACGTGGCGATGGGCGGAATGGTCGCCTCGCCAACGCCGACAGTGCCTATCGCTTCAGATTCGACGAGCGTGACCGACAAGCCAGCTGGAGCCACCATCCTCGACAGGGCAGCAGCCGTCATCCAGCCCGCGGTGCCGCCCCCGGCAATCACGACCCGCTTGATAGGTCGAATACTCATGCTCTGACCTCGGTCGAGGCGATCTGATCGACTTGTGAACGAAGCGAGCCTAGCCATTCAAGCAAAGCCTGATCGGGCATCTGCTCGGCCATTCGATCAAACCGTCTGGGACGAATATCTCTGGCCCACAGCGCTGTCAGCCACTCCGACTGGGCGAACACTTCAAAGTCCTCGGTTGGAATGCGTCCACACGCCGCGAACACATCCACCTTTCGCTTCAGCGCGGGGCGGTCCGATTGCTGGAGGTCCTTGGAAGAAAGCAGCTCAATCATATCCTGGATTCGCTCTGCCTCGTTGGAAGCTAGCCGGTCGAATTCCTCCCTTTCGGGCGTGTGCGGATCGATCGATTCCGGCAGCGACAGAAAGCGCAGAACCGCGTTTGCGGTCAACAACCAATCCAGCCCCGCTATCGGCTCACCCGAAGCGACAATCAGCTCATTTGCATTTCCGCTCGGAAGCGGCGGGCCGCCGCTCAGGTTGAACACAATCGAGGCGTCAATCCCAGCTCTGGCAGATTCATCAATGACCGTCGCACCACGCGACATAGCCATCTGGTTGAGCCGCTCAGAATAGGCCTTTCTGTCCACCCTAAGACCATATGTGACAGGCAGCTTTGCCAGCGCATCTGTAGCATGCGGTTGCGATCGATCCTTGAGCGCAAATGCCAGTGAGTAGCGCTCAAGCGCTTCGGTCTCGCCAAGGTCATAACCCCTTTGCCAGAAGTGATGGAAGTCGACCCCAGAGTGCGCGACCCCATAGGCTGAGAAGGGCATCGAGATCACGCCGCCAGCGGAGACCGCCTCATAGGAGAAGGCCTGCGCAGCACCCAATCCGTCGATGAAGTCGGCAAGGCCAAGGCCCAAATGGCCGTGCGCCTTCTCATGACCAGGGCGCAGCAAAATCGGGCGAGCTTCCTCCGACTCGCTAACCACGACGACCTCCTTGCCTGGCCCGCCCCAACGCGTTGCCAGCAAAGCCGCTGCCAGATTGGCTGTGCTTTCCGGACCAGCCACCAGGATGCGCTGGGCGCTCATGCCGCTGCACTCATCTTGGCATAGCGAGAGAGGAATTCACCGTGATCGGGCATGCCCTCTGCGGCCCGCCGCATATGCGCGCGCAATCCGTTTAGGTGCTGGCGGATCTGATCGTCAGGCAAGCGATCGACCCGTTGATCATAGCCCTCTGGGACGCGTCTCTGGCCGATCAGAACAGCGATCCAACTCGGAACGAGGAACAGGCCGTGTTCATAGGCTGAGACATGGCCGTGCGCCTCAAAAAGCTCCAGACGCTGTTGCAGGCTGTCAGGCACGCGCATGGTCCGCATATGGCGCCAGAAGTCGGAATCATCGCGTTCTGTCGCGTAGTAATGCAGCACCAGAAAGTCACGGATCCGCTCGAACTGCAGATCCATCCAATGATTGTATTCGTCGATCTCGACGCTGCAATCGAGCGTGGCCGGGAACAGTTCCAGCAGTTTGGTAATCCCTTCCTGGATCAGGAAGATGCTGGTCGATTCGAGCGGTTCCAGAAATCCGCCGGACAGCCCAATTGCCACCACGTTTCGGTTCCACAACTTGCGCCGTTTGCCCGTTACGAAACGCAATATCCGTGGATCCGCCAAGGCATCGCCTTCCAACCCATCGAGCAGCGTCGTGCGCGCGTCGTCATCCGAGAGAAATTGGCTCGAATAGACGTGTCCATTGCCGGTCCGGTGCTGCAGTGGAATGCGCCAGCTCCAGCCTGCCTCATGCGCGGTGGCGCGGGTGTATGGCAGGATCGGCCCGGCGCTTTCGCAAGGAACGGCGACAGCGCGATCCGCTGGCAGCCATTCGCTCCAATCGTCGTAGCCCGTTTCAAGCGCTTTCTCGATCAGCAAGCCAAAGAAGCCGGTGCAATCGACAAACAGATCACCTGCGACATTGCGGCCATCCTCAAGGGTCAGCGAAGCAACGGCCCCGCTCTCCGGATCGAGTGCAACATCGACAACTTTGCCTTCCATGCGGGTGACGCCACGCGCCTCGGCATGGGCTCGCATAAAGGGGGCGTATTGCAGCGCGTCGAACTGGTAAGCGTAGCGATAGGTCGACAGGACTGAGCGCGGATCCTCGCTCGGCTGTTGGAACTTGCCCAGCCGGCAAGCGACCACCGGGAGTGAGTAATCATCGAGCGGGCCTACACCTTCGTGATCGGCAAATTTGCGCCAATATTGGTGGAAGGCGACGCCATCGTTTGGCAGGCCAAATTCACCAAAGGGATGAATGTAGCTGTCGCCCTTGCGCCCCCAATTGACGAACTCAATGCCCAATTTGAACGTGGCCGAAGTGGCGGCCATGAACTCGGCCTCATCAACGCCAATCGTGTCGTTGAAGAGCTTGATATGCGGCAGGGTCGCTTCGCCCACACCGACAACTCCGATGGCTTCTGACTCGACAAGAGTGATCCGCAATCCAGTGGGGCCAAGCATCGAGGCGAGCCCGGCAGCGGTCATCCAGCCAGCGGTGCCGCCGCCGACAATGACGACGTGATTGACCGTCCTTTCGATGTCGCCTGTTTCGGCCACCTCGTTCCCCTCTCCGCGCCAAGATCGCACGCGGTCCGCCGATGTCAATGATCGCCGCATTCGCGATTGTAGACACAGGAATCGAACACCATGCTTGACGTCTTGTCCGATTCAGTAATACAAATTGACAACGTAAGACAAGATGGCATTGCATGCCACGCAATTGGGAGGGAGTATCAGTGGCATCGCGCCTGCAGATGGGCATGGTTGGCGGCGGAGAGGGCGCATTCATTGGCGCTGTCCACCGCATGGCCGCTGCTTTGGACGGGCAGATAGAGCTCGTTTGCGGTGCTTTCAGCCGTGATGCCGACAATTGTCGCGCGACCGGTTCGGCGCTCGGTCTGGCCGATGACCGATGCTACCCCACACTCGAATCGATGCTTGCCGGCGAAGCGAGCAAAGGTGCCGACGCCATGCGTCTGGTCTCGATTGTCACGCCCAATCACACGCACGTCCCAATGGCTATGGCAGCTGCCCAATCGGGCTTTGCGGTGATGTCGGACAAACCTGCGGGGGTCAGCCTCGCCGAAGTCGAGCAATTGGCCGCGACATTGGCGGAGACCGGCGCTCCTCCTTACGGGCTCACTCACACCTATCTTGGCTACCCAATGGTGTGGCAGGCCCGTCACCTCGCCGCGCAATCGAGCTTCGGCGCCATTCGCAAAGTCATCGTCAATTACACGCAGGGATGGCTGTCGGCACAAGCAGAAGCTGGGGGCAGCAAACAAGCGGAATGGCGGACAGATCCAGTCCTTGCGGGCCCCGCAGGCGCGCTGGGCGATATTGGCAGCCACGCGCATAGTTTGGCGGAATTCGTGTGCAATTCGCGGATGGATCGCTTGTCGGCACGTCTGCGCAGCCATTTCCCGGATCGCGCGCTTGATGATGATGGTGAGATTGCCTTCACGCTCGAGAATGGCGCCACTGGAGTGCTGATCTCGAGCCAGGTCTGCGCGGGCGATGAGAACAATCTCTCGATCAGGATCTATGGCGAGAATGCCGGGCTCGAATGGCAACAAATGGAGCCCAACACACTGATCGAGCGCCGCTCCAATGGCGAAGTGATGATCCATCGCGCTGGCGTCGACAAGCCGCTGTGTGACGAAGCCTTGGCGCGCTGCCGACTGCCTTCGGGACATCCGGAAGGCTATGTCGAGGCCTTCGCCAATCTTTATCGCAATTTCGCCGCATCGATCGCTACCGGGGCCACGCCAGCAGAGCATGGCGTGCCGGGCATTGCAGAGGCCTTGCGCGGCATGGCTTTCCTGGAATCCGCCGTCGCCAGCAATGCGAATGGCGGTGGCTGGCAAGACATCAAGCCACCCTCCGCAGGCGCTGATCGCAAAGGATTGCTGTCATGAAGGAAATCCGCGGACCTGCCATTTTCCTCGCCCAGTTCTTAGGCGATGAGGCGCCGTTTGATACGCTCGACAACATTGCCGAGTGGGTCGCGAGCCTGGGCTATAAGGGCATTCAGATCCCGTCGAACGAGACGCGCTGCATCGATCTCGATCTGGCGGCTGAAAGCCAGGATTATTGCGACGAACTGGCGGGGCGTTGCGCTGAGCACGGTCTCGCCATCACTGAGCTATCGACACACCTTCAAGGCCAATTGGTTGCGGTGCATCCAGCCTATGATGATCTGTTCGATGCCTTTGCGCCGAGCGAGCTCCACGGCAAGCCGCAAGCGCGCCAGGAATGGGCGGTGGACCAGGTCAAGAAGGCCGCGATCGCATCGCGCAGGCTCGGCCTAAAGGCCTGCGCCAGCTTCTCCGGCGCGCTGATGTGGCATCTGGTCTATCCGTGGCCGCAACGCCCGGCCGGCCTCGTATCGGAAGGCTTCCAGGAACTGGCGCGGCGCTGGCGGCCGATCCTTGACGTCTATGAAGAGAATGGCGTCGATGTCGCCTACGAGATCCATCCGGGCGAGGACTTGCATGACGGAGCCAGTTTCGAGGCATTCCTCGACGCAGTAGACGATCATCCGAGGGCCAACATCCTGTTCGACCCAAGCCATTTCGTGCTGCAGCAACTCGACTATCTGGCGTTTATCGATCGCTATCATGAGCGCATCAAAGCTTTCCATGTAAAGGACGCCGAGTTTCGACCTGATGGCCGCACCGGGGTCTATGGCGGCTATCAAGGCTGGCAGGATCGGGCCGGGCGCTTCCGTTCATTGGGGGATGGGCAAGTCGATTTTCGGCAGATTTTCAGCAAACTTACACAAGTGGGCTTTGATGGATGGGCAGTTCTCGAATGGGAGTGCTGCCTCAAACACCCCGAGCAAGGTGCCGCCGAAGGCGCGCCCTTCATCGCCGACCACATCATCCGGCCAACCGAATACGCTTTCGACGATTTCGCGGGCGGTTCAGCTGATCCCGACACGATCGCACGCGCCCTCGGGATCGCGCCGACAGACACCGACACCTAAGCAGGGAACACGAGAGAGACACCATGACGCAAGCCAGCGAATATCCCCGCACCAAGCTGTTCTGGATCGGCGTGCTGACGCTGTTCACCGCCGCGATGCTGTTCGCGCTTCGGGTCGGCCTCACCGGCGACATGGCCGACGACATCTTCGCAGGCCAATCCAATCCGGGCGAAGCCATCGCGTCCGCAATTGGTGCGGCTTTCCTCGGATTTGGTTTCACCCTATTCCTCGCTAGCCCGCTGCTCGACGCGATCGGCATCGGCAATGTCCTGCGCGGCGCCGGCCTGTGCTTCGTAGCCGGGACCGCCATGGCTATCGGCGGAGCGAGCTTTGGCTCGGCCGAGACAGCGCAGACATTGTTCTGGGCCGGCTTCCTGATCCAGGGCATTGGCTGGGGCGCTATGGAAGCGGCGGTCAACCCGATGACAACTGCACTCTATCCCGAAGACAAGACTCACCGGCTCAACGTCCTCCATGCCTGGTGGCCAGCCGGTATCATTGCCGGCGGGCTGATCGGCTTTGCCGTGAGCACAATCGGCATTCCGTGGCGCATGGCCATGGCCACCGCCTTCGTCCCAGCACTGGCGGTACTGGCCCTGTCTTTCGGAGTGAAATTCCCATCCACTGAGCGCGCGGCTGACGGCATTTCGTTCAGTGATATGCTGCTCGAGATTGTTCGCGCACCGACCTTCCTGATCTGGTTCGGCGCCATGCTGCTGACGGCCTCGCTTGAGCTGGGCCCGGGCGCTTGGATCGAGGCAGCACTGTCAGCCAAGGTCGGGTTCAACGCCGTCCTTCTGCTGGTCTATGTCGCGGGGCTGATGTTCGTCATGCGGCACTTTGCCGGGCCGCTGTCGCGCAAATTCTCCAATCCCGGCCTGCTATGGGTGTGCAGCCTGTTCGCGATGATCGGACTGTTCCTGATGGCGCGGGTGGAGAGCCCGGCCATGGTGATTGTCGCCACGACAATCTGGGGCATGGGTGTGAGCCTGCTCTGGCCCACCATGATGGCGTCGGTGTCCGAGCGTTACCCCAAGGGCGGCAGCTGGTTTATTGGCTTGATCGGATCTGCCGGGGCGCTGGCGATCTATTTCCTGCTGCCGATCCTGGGCCGGATGTACGACACCGCCATGGCTGAGACGGCTGGCGGGGCAGACGCGTTAGCCACTTTGCGCGCGGCGGGCACCGAAGATGCGGCCGCACAATTGCAAGCGATCGAGGCTGAAGCGGCGCCGCAGGCGTTCGAATTTGTTGCTCAGCTCCCGATCCCCTTGCTGGTGATTTTCGGAGCAGTCTGGCTGCTTGATCGCCGCAAGGCATCTGCAACCTCGATCCAGTCCGCGCCGGAGCAGGCATAGACATGGGCGCCGCACACAATCCCATCAATCGGCGCGCCCTGCTGCGCGGCACGATCATCGTCGCGGGCAGCGCGGTCGTTCTGCCTGGCCTCGCCACGCTGGGCGGATGCAGCGCGACGCCGCCTGCGCTGACTGAAAGGATGGGGCTGATCGGCGCGGTTGCTGATCGCATCATTCCCGCGACCGAAACGGGCGGAGCCTTGGCAGCGCAGGTCCCCGCTTACATCGCTGCTGTCTACGATCAGCACTTCACCGCCGAGCAACAGCTCGCCTTTGCGCAGGGTCTCGGCGCGCTCGATGCCGTTGCCGCTTCGCACGGTGCGGCCAGCTTTGAAGGTGCCACCACAGCCCAGCAGGATGCCGCCTTGACCGACCTCTCGACCGGCTCTGACCGCGAAGGCAAAGCGATCTTCCAGCAGCTCCGCGATCTGACCGTGTTTGGATATTACACCTCCGAAGTGGCCAGTGAAGAGCTGGCCTATGAAGAGATCCCCGGCCGCTATGACGGCTGTGTGCCGCTCGCTGAAATTGGCTCTGCCTGGCTCGAACGCGGCGTCTGATCCGCTCCCCCTGAAAGGAAATCATCACTTATGAGCGCCTCTGCGGAATTCGATGTCATCGTTGTCGGTTCGGGCATGTCTGGCGGTTGGGCCGCCAAGGAGTTCTGCGAGCGCGGAATGAAGACGCTCGTGATCGAGCGCGGCAAGCCGACCGAGCGCGGAACCGATTATCAGGGCGAATTCAAGGAACCGTGGGACATGGAGTTCCGCGATCAAGTCAATCCGCAGCTCGCCGACAGCGACTACGCGATCCAAAGCCAGTGCTATGCGTTCCGCGAAAGCACCCGCAACTTCTTCATCAACGATCGAGAGAACCCCTATTCGACCGCTGAGGACGCACCCTTCATGTGGCTGCGCGGCGACCAGGTTGGCGGCAAATCGCTGATGTGGGCGCGGCAAAGCTATCGCTGGAGCGACACAGATTTCGGCGCCAACAAGGCTGACGGCCATGGCAGCGACTGGCCGATCCGATATGCCGATGTCGAGAAGTGGTATTCCTATGTCGAACGATTTGTCGGCATCAGCGGCTCCTATGAAGGTTTGCCGCAACTCCCCGATAGCGAGTTCCAGCCGCCCATGGACATGACCTGCGTCGAGCGGGCAGCGAAATCTGGCATCGAAGCCAGTTTCCCCGATCGCCGCTTCATCATCGGCCGCGCCGCGCATCTGACCGAACCGACGGCAGAGCAGCAGGCCCTGGGTCGCGGCAGCTGCCAATTCCGCAATCAGTGCGAGAGGGGCTGTTCCTTTGGCGCCTATTTCTCCAGCGTCTCGGCGACATTGCCGGCTGCAGAGAACACCGGAAACATGACACTGCTGACCGATTCCATTGCCGAACGTATTCTGCACGATCCTGCCAGCAATCGGGCCACCGGCATCCGGGTTGTGAACCGCAAAACGGGTGAGCGGCAGGACATCACGGCCAAGGTCATCTTTCTGTGCGCATCGACCGCCGGCACGCTGCAAGTGATGCTCAATTCCAGGTCCGACGCGCATCCCGATGGCTTTGCCAATTCGAGCGGCGTGCTGGGCCAATATTTGATGGATCACCATCACCGCGTGGGCGCGCGCGGACGCATGCCTGGCTATGAAGAACAATATTATGCTGGGCGCAGACCGAACGGGACCTATCTCGTGCGTTACGCCAATCTCGACAATCGCACCGATGGCGAATTCCTCCGCGGCTTCGCCTATCAGGGAAATAGTGGACGCTCATCCTGGACAAGAGGCCTGGGCGGTTCGGGCTTTGGCGAGAGCCTGAAGCAGGAATTGCGTCAGCCGGGTGATTGGTGGATCAATCTGCAAGGCTTTGGCGAACAGCTTCCAGCAGCGCAGAACCGTGTGACATTGCACCCAAGCAAGACTGATGATTTCGGCATACCGCAACTCCATTTTGACGTCCGCTGGGGTGAGAATGAGCGCAAGATGCGGGTCGCAATGAAGCGCGACGCGGTCGCCATGCTTGAAGCGGCTGGAGCGGTCGATATCGAAGCCTTCGAAAGCGAGACCGTGCCCGGGATTTGCATCCACGAAATGGGCGGTGCCCGCATGGGCAATGACCCCAAGACTTCGGTGCTCAATGGCTTCAACCAATGCCATGATGTCCCGAATGTGTTCGCCACCGATGGATCTGCCTTTGCTTCGATCGCATGCCAGAACCCATCATTGACCTTTATGGCGCTGACCGCTCGAGCTGTCGATTACGCCGCAGACCAAATGCAACAAGGATTTATCGCATGATCTTGAACCCGCATCGCCGTGCGTTTGTCGCAGGAGCATCGCTTGCGTCTCTGGGCGCGCTTGTTGGCTGCACGTCCGAACCTGAGGCAGGGACGAGCGCTTCAGAAGCACCCAGCTACACCGATATGCTGGGCGTGCAGCTCTACACCGTCAGAGACCTGTTTGAACGCGATGCTCAAGGCACGTTGATTGCATTGGCAGAGATTGGCGTGAAGGATTGCGAGACCGCAGGACTGTTTGAGCACAAGGCCACAGATGTCCGCGCGATGCTGGACGATCTCGGCATGGTCAGTCGATCCGGTCATATCCGCTTGCCGTGGCTGCGCGGCGACATGGCACCGGTGCTCGAAGACGCCGCGATCCTGGGCCAGGACAAGCTCTATCTCGGCTGGATTCCCGAGGAAGAGCGCAATCCTGACAGCTATCGCGCCCTCGCCGATCTGCTCAACGCCAAGGGCGAAGAAGCCAAGGCTGCGGGCATGATGCTGGGCTATCACAACCACGAATTCGAGTTCATCGAGCAGGATGGAACCACTGGATATGACATCCTTCTGGAGCGGACAGACCCCGAACTGGTGACGATGGAGCTCGACTTTTTCTGGGTCGCCGATGCCGGTCAAGATCCGCTGGAAATCTTCGCCAGCGCGCCGGGCCGCTTCACAGCGGTTCATATCAAGGATCGGAGTGCCGAAGGCGAAATGGTGTCAGTCGGCGATGGCACAATCGACTTCAAGACCTTGCTGCCGCTGGCGGAGCAGGCCGGAGTCGAGCGCTTCTATGTCGAACACGACAATCCTGAGGACCCTCTGGTGTCAGTCGGCCGTGGCTTTGCGCATCTCAAAGGGTGAGCCTCGCTCAAGGCTGAGAACTCACCCTTCTCGTGTCTAATCCGCTGTAAGGGCCGCCAGCATGTCCTGGTCCCAACCCTCTTCATCGCTGTAGAGCGCGAATGTGTTGCCATAGGCCCAAAGGCACCATGGAATGCCTTCGGCCTCCATCGCGGTTTTGATCGCACCGGCCCATTTCACGCGCTCATCATTGTCGACCGGTGAATTCACGCCAAATTCGCCGAGGAAGACCGGCTTGCCCGTCGCTTCGCGAAACGATGTCGCAATCTCGACCGCGCGCGCCAATTCCGCTCGATCTTCGCTCGATCCCCAGCCGCGTTTGCCCTTGGGCATGTCGTCGCCGAGCCAGGTCGCTTGCTGGTGAGTGAAATTGAACGGATCGTAGTAGTGGAACGTGTACATCACATTGGGATCATCGGATGAAAGATTGGTCCCAAGCGAATTGATCCCTGACCAGTCCTCGCCGCCCAGCATGATGATGCGGGTTGGATTGTCCTGCCGGATGATCTCGATCGCTTCGCGCTGATAGGCGCGCATTTGCGATCCCTTCAAATTCTTGTGCGGCTCATTCAGGACCTCGAACCAGAGATTGGCTGGCAGCTTGGAATAACGCAGCGAAATCTGATCCCAGATCGCGCGAAAGCGAGCGCCCTGGGTCCCAGGCTCATCCATGATCTCTTCATAATGGTGGATGTTGAGCACCACGTTCAGCCCGCTCGACAAGGCCCATTTGAGATTGTTGTCGACCACTTCGGCAAAGTCCGGATGGATCCGGTAATCGGGAGCTGGCCCGGTGTAATCGCTCCAGCGAACCGGAATCCTGACCGTGTCGAAACCGGCCTGCTGGATGCGCTGATAGTCCTCCTTGGCGTAGTGCCTTCCCCAGGGAGCACCATTGGGCGCCTCGAGCGCATTGCCCATGTTTACGCAGCGCTTCATGTCGAAATCGGCCGCCACGGGCGCCGATGCATCCTCCTGCGCCCCAATCGGGCTCGCGAGCATGGCGGCAGAAATTGCTAACGTTGTCAGTTTGTGAGCGAGTTTCACGGGATATCTCCTGAGGCAGAGGTTCGATTAGGTTTTGCGCGGAGGCGCGGTGGTGTCGCGAAGGATGAATTCGTGATCGAGCACGGTCCGGCTCGATCCGTTCTTACTGGTCCCGCTGAGCGATGCGACCAGATCGCGCACGGCGGTCGCGCCGAGATCACTCAAGGGCTGCCGGACGGTGGTGAGGAAGGGACGCATGCGCGTGGCAATGTCTGCATCATCGAAGCCGACCACGGACACCTGATCGGGGACCTTGATCCCGTGTTCATTGAGCGCGGCGACCAGGCCGCCCGCCATATCGTCATTGGATGAGAAGATGGCGGTTGGGATGTCATCCAAGCCGGCAAAATATTTGCCCGCATCATATCCGGAATCGAAGTTGAACGTGCCGGGTTGAACCAGCGCTGGATCGACCGCCAAACCAGCGGCTTCCATCGCCACTGAAAAGCCCGAATAACGCACATGCGATGAGCGTTGGTCTTCGCTGCCGCGCACAAAGCCGATCCGTTTGTGACCCAGATCAACCAGATGGCGCACAACATCGATCGCCGCCTGATAATCATCGATCTCAACCAGAACGCCTTGATTTTGGGAATCGACCGGGCCGACCCGCACGACCGGAATCCCCATCTCCTGCAGCACAAAACCGATCTTCTCATCATTGGCATAGGGCGCGAGCAGCACCACGCCATCGGGCTTGCGCCGCCGCATCACGCCTTCAAAGGCAGAGCGAATTTCGGCAATCGGCTTTTGACCGAGATTTTCGAGCAGGCTGATCGACAATTGATAGCCCAGCTCCTGGCACGCAATCACTGCGCCGAACTGGATTGAATTGACATAATTGCTGCCCGCCATGTGGCATACCAGGCTGATGTCGTACGACCGATTGCCACGCAGCGAACGGGCCGACTGGCTGGGGACATAGTCGAGCTTTTCCGCCGCCTCGCGAACCTTGCGGCGGAGCTTTTCCTGCACGTGCGGTTCGTTGTTGAGGACGCGCGAAACGGTCTTGATGGAAACGCCGGCGAGATCCGCAACGTCCTTCATCTTGGCCGAATTCTCTGACTTAGACCTAGCCATTCTCCCCCCTATCGAGACAGCTCGTCGACAATCCGCGCATGCAGATCACGGGTAAGTGGCATAACAAACAGCGTAATTGAAGCCAGCAGCAAAAATGCAGCGGGGACCAATGCGATGAATGTGCCCAATGAGGCGGCGGTTTCAGCGGTCTGGACTTCGCGCTCAGGCTGGTAGCCGATGCCTGACAGGAGGTAGCCGACGCCGAGGCCGGTCAGCGCTCCGGACGCTTTCTGCATGAACAGGCTGGAGCCGAACACCGCTCCTTCATCGCGGCGGCCATGGGCGTATTGGCCGTATTCCACCGTATCGGGGATCAAGGCCCAGATGATGATCGCGAAGGCGGAATTGGCAAAGCCGAACAGGATAATTTGCAGCGGCACGCCGGCGTAGAGGACCGGTCCCTGAGTGAACAGCCAGGCGCCTGCGATCACGCTGACCGAGGTGGCGAGATACCAGCACTTCTTCTTGCCCAGCGAGCGCGCCACCAGCGTCCAGATTGGCGTGCCGGCCAGGGTTGCGATGGCGAAGGCGGAGAGGATCACCTCCTTGTTCGCGAAGGCCCCGGCATTGGCCTGGATGTAGAACGCCATCGGGATGCTCAGGCTCGCACCCGCGGCCGAGTTGAGCAGCAGGATCAGCAGCAGCAAGCGCAAGGCGTCATTCTGCGCAAAGGCTTCGACAAAGGTCTTGGGGTTCCAGCCCCGCGGAATGTCATCGCCTCCCAGCGGCGGTTTCTCCCTGGTGAAGAAGAAGCACGCCGACAGAGCAATTGTCGCAACCAAAGCGCCGATCGCGGCGGTCCAGAAAAACCCGTCGGCGGAGTATTCACCGTCTTCGCCCAGCAGTCGCGCCAGTGGGAAGAAGAAGGTCGTGACGCACAGCATGCCGCAAAACGCGAAGAACATGCGCACGCCAGACAGCTCCGCGCGTTCGTCTGAGCTGAAAGTGAGCCGCGCGGATAGCGCCGAATAAGGCACCGCCACGATCGTATAGGAGGTCCGGAACACGATCGCCGCACCCAGCAAGGCCGCGAATAACAGCCACCCTTCAAGCGGAGGCGACCAGAACAAAAGGCAGAACGACGCCCCCAGCCCAAAACTGCCAAACAGGACAAACGGTCGATAGACCCCGCTCTTGCTGCGATTGGCCGCCGCAAACGACGCCACCAGCGGATCCGATATCGCGTCCCAAAGCAGGCCCAGCGCATAGATCCAGCCGGCCAGCTTGGGATCAAGCCCGACCACTTCCGCATACCAGAAGACCAGGATCAGCGAGAGGCTGTGCCAATAGATGTTGAGGCCGAAATCACCGATCCCATATCCCGCAAGGCGTTTGGCTTTGCCGTTGGGCATCACTGAGCCACCGCGAGCGTGAGAGTGAGATTGAGCCACGCTGGCCATGTCAGAACTGGCCTAGCCCCGCGACCTGGGTCCTGACCGCCACCACGCGATCCTGCGCCGTGATGAACAAGGTCCGGCCATCCTCGCCAAACGCACAATTGGCGCTCGGTCGACCGGTAAAGATCCGCCCCAGACATTGGCCGGACGAGTCGATCACCAGCACACCTCCCGGCCCGGCCAGGAACACATGGCCGCTCTGTGCCACGGCCATACCGTCGGGCAGTCCGCCCACTTCGTGCATGAATGGCTGTGCGTCGAACCAGATCTCTCCCTCGCCAATCCCACCATCGCTCATGAGGTCAAACCGGCGGACCAACGGCGCATCGGGATCGGACTGACTGACATACAGCCAGCGCTCGTCGGGCGACAACACGACCCCGTTGGGGAAGGTCATATCGTCCACAACCCTTGTGACGGCCCCAGTTGGCGTCAGGCGATAGACGCCGTTCACGCTCATTTGCTTGAGCGGAGAATCGTTGAGGCCTTCAAGGCCATAGGGGGGATCGGTGAAGTAGATCACTCCATCGCCAGCTTCGACGATATCGTTTGGACTGTTGAATCGCTGCCCTTCAAATCGGTCCACCAGGATGTTTGATTGGCCGGCTTCCAGATCGCGCGCTTCGATCGCGCGCTTGCCATGATTGCAGATCAACAGGTGCCCATTGCGCGACAAAAGCAGGCCATTAGCCCCAGGTTCTCGCATCCCCTCCGCATCTTCGGGTTTCGCGCCAGACGGAGACAGGAAAGTCTGATCGCCTTCCGCCGCCGACCAGGAATAGGCGACATTGCGCGGCACGTCGGTGAAATAGAGACGCTGCCGTTCACGATCCCATGCCGGCCCTTCCGCCCACCAATGACCAGTCGAAAGGAGCCGGGTTTGAGACGTGCGATCCACCACATCGCCAAATTCAGAGGCGAATGGCTCGTACCCGATCTCGGCAATGGGCTCATCCCCCGCAGCCGGCGTTCGCGGAGCGCACGCGGCCACAGCCATGGCCAAGCCTGAATTCACCATTGTCCTGCGCGAGACCAGCATAACGACTCAATTCCCTCCACATGCTTGATATTCCAATATTGACAACCTTGTCAAAAACCGCTGCTGTAAAGGGGAGATTGGAGATTCGGCGCTGTGATGTTGCCGACCATCGGAGAGGGAAGCTGACAATGATCCGCCCGAAGCGCGTGACACAAACTGGCTTGGTGCTGGCCGCACTCCTAACCGGCTGCGCCTCGGGCTCGATGGCATCAAGTGCGCCAGAGGCTGCAGCCCCGGCTGACGCTCCAACCATCTCAATCCGTCCTGAGATCTGGCCAGAGCTTGAGCGCCAGGCGCTCGATCCCGCGATCGAGGCCCGCATCGATGCGATCATGGCGCAGATGACGCTGGAGCAGAAAGTCGGACAGACAATCCAGGCCGATTCCGGCGCGGTGACGCCCGAAGAGGTCAAGCAATACCGGCTCGGTTCTGTCCTAAGTGGAGGCAATTCGGCGCCAGGCCCTCTGCCCTATGCCGATGCGCAGACCTGGCTCGCGCTCGCGGACGAATATTGGCAGGCCTCCAACGATCCGGAAGGCGTGGAAATCGCCATTCCGGTCATCTGGGGTATCGACGCCGTGCACGGGCACACAAACCTACTGGGGGCGACTGTCTTCCCGCACAATGTCGGCCTGGGCGCGGCGCGAGATCCCGATTTGATTGAGCGGATCATGGGCGTCACAGCGCGCGAGCTGATCGTATCAGGCCATGATTGGACCTTCGCACCCACCCTGGCTGTGCCCCGCGATGATCGCTGGGGACGCGGCTATGAGGGCTTTTCTGAGAACCCCGAAGTGGTGATCTCATATTCGGATCGCATCGTCGAAGGGCTTCAGGGCACGTTTGGCGAGGCAGACTTTCTCGCGCCCGGCAAGATCCTGTCGGCTGCCAAACATTATACGGGTGACGGCGCGACCGACGGTGGCCGTGACCAGGGCGATGCCAGCATCAGTGAGGAAGAGCTGCGCGACATCCACACGCTTGGCTATCTCCCCGCGCTCGATGCGCAGGTGCAGACCGTGATGGTCTCTTTCTCGAGCTGGCAGGACATCAAGATGACCGGCAACAAGGCGCTGATCACCGACGTCCTCAAAGACCGGATGGGCTTTAACGGATTCGTCGTCAGCGATTGGAATGCCCACGGACAAATTCCGGGCTGTTCGAACACCGACTGCCCTCAAGCGTTCAACGCTGGAATTGATATGTTCATGGCCCCGGACAGTTGGCGCGGATTGTATGAGAGCACGCTGGTGCATGTCCGATCAGGCAAGATCTCCATGGCGCGGCTTGACGACGCTGTGCGGCGCATCCTGCGCGTGAAACTGCATTATGGATTGTTTGATCGCGGCGCGCCTAGCACGCGTACGGGAGCAGGCAATGTCACGCTGCTTGCGAGCGCTGATCACCGCGCCATAGCCCGCGAAGCGGTGCGCAAATCGCTCGTGCTGCTCAAGAACAATGGCAATGTCCTTCCGCTCGATGCTGGCCAGACCGTGCTTGTTGTCGGCGATGGTGCTGACAGCATTGCCAAAGCATCCGGAGGCTGGACACTATCCTGGCAAGGCGGGAGCCATTCGAACGAGGAATTCCCCAATGGCCAGTCGATCCTGGACGGCATTCGCGAAGCGGTTCAGGCCAGTGGTGGCTCAGTGATCTATGATCGCGATGGCACAGATGAACACGATGCCGACGTAGTGATCGCTGTCTATGGCGAAGACAGCTACGCCGAATTCCAGGGCGATCGTCCCCATCTCGATTTCGAAGATGGCGCGTTCGACACTGCTCTGCTCAATCAATTCCGCGCTTCGGGCATGCCTGTCGTGTCGGTGTTCCTGTCAGGTCGTCCGATGTGGGTGAATCCTGAAATCAACGCATCGGATGCCTTTGTCGCCGCCTGGCTACCAGGCAGCGAAGGAGGCGGGGTCAGCGATGTCCTCTTCCGTCGCGATCCCGCCTTTGACTTCACCGGCAAGCTCGCTTTCTCATGGCCAAAACGGGCTGATCAGGCGGCGCTCAATTACGGCGATGAGGATTACGATCCGCTGTTCGCTTACGGCTATGGATTGAGTCTGTCGGACGAGGTGGAAATCGGGGCCCTGTCCGAAGTCTCTGGCATTGATGCCTCGGCCAATGCTTCCGGCGATGTCTTCTTCGCTGGTGGACAGGCGCCCAATCCCTGGTCGCTCTACGGCGTGGTTGCAGGCACGCAAACGCGATTGAACTCAAGCAATTGGGATGGAGGCGCGCTGCAATTTTCTGGCCTGGACCGATTGGCCCAGGAAGATTCTTTGAGGATCGATTGGACCGATCCGCAGGCCTATGTCCGCTTTGCCACTCACGATCCGGTCGATTTCTCTCGCCAGAGCAATGGCGCGATGGAGCTGGCTTTCTTCGTCCGAAACCTCAGCGACGCACCGGCAACATTGCGCTTTGCCATGGGGTGTGACGAAGGCGAAGATTGCGCCACCGGGCTTCGCGTAGCAGTCGACAATCCAGAGTGGCGCGAAGTGAGGCTGTCATTGGCCTGTTTTGCGGATCTGGGGGCTGACCTGTCCGCGCTCAGCACAGGTTTGGTCATCCGCTCAGACCAAGCCAGTTCGATCGGCGTGTCCGATATCAAGCTCGCTTCGGACACCGACGCCACCCGCACTTGCGGCGACTGATCGCGCATGGATCAGCATCTGGCGATCATTATGGGGCCCAGCGGGGCTGGCAAGTCGACGATTGCCGCTGCGCTCGCGGATATCATTCCCGGGGCCGTGATGCTGGAAGCCGATGACTTTCACTGCGCAGACAATCGCAAGCACATGCAAAGCGGCCAAGCGCTCTCGGATGCCAACCGCCAGCCCTGGGTCGACGCGATCCGTGACGCGATCATTGCGGAAGCGAACCCGACGATTGTCCTCGCGTGTTCAGCCCTGACGCCGATGGTTCAGGATCGATTGCGCGACATTCCCGGGCGCCAAGTGCGTTTCTTTCTGCTGCATGCCGCGCCAGATATTCTGGCAAGACGCATGTCAGCGCGGACCGATCATTTCATGCCCAGTTCGCTGCTCAAGAGTCAGCTCGAAGCGCTCGATCCGCCTGCCGACGCCACGCTGATTGATGCCAGCCAGCATGTGGGCGTGATCGCGCGAGAGATAGCCGAAAAGCTAGATCACGAGGCCTACGAGCAAGATCACAATGAGGCCGACCAAGCCGACCAGAGTTGAAGCGATCGTCCAGCTTTTGAGCGTTTCACCCGGAGTGAGCCCGAAGTAACGCGAGACCAGCCAGAAGCCGGAATCGTTGACGTGGCTGACTATGCTGGCACCCGCGGCGATCGCGATCACCATACGCGCCACATCCCATCCTTGCAGACCCGCCGCGGCCGCCAAGGGAGCGCACAATCCGGCGGCGGTGAGCATTGCGACTGTGGCTGAGCCCTGCGCTACGCGCACGAGCGCGGCCACGCAAAAGCCAGCCAGGATGGGTCCAAATCCGAGACCGAGGAATTGTTCGGCGAGCAGCTTTCCGCCGCCGCTATCGACCAGGACTTGCTTGAATGCGCCGCCCGCTCCCGTCACCAGCAGGATGACAGCGGTTGGCTCAAGCGCGCGAGCCATCCCGTCCTTTAGATTGGCTTGGCCAGCCTCATCCTGTGGCCGCAGCACCCACGCCGCCATTCCGCACCCGATCAGGAGGGCGACAAAGGGATGCCCGAGAAAGCGTATCAGCCAATGCGGCTCTGCCCATTGGCTGGCGAGCGCGGCGGTCACGATCAGCGCAATCGGGACCAGGATCGCCACGCATGCACGAATTGCGAGTCCGTCGTCTGACGGGATTTCGCGCTCCTCGCTTGGCCGGATCGCACCCATCGCCAGCCAGCCCTGACGATCCGCGTATTGCGCGAAGACGGGCCCAGCGATCAACATCGCTGGCAGACCCGCCAGCACACCGCAAAGGATCACCAGACCCAGATCTGCACCAAGGATTTCGGCCACAGCAACGGGGCCAGGTGTCGGCGGAACAAAGGCGTGAGCGGTCGCCAAGCCTGCCAGCAGCGGCAAGCCGAAATACAAGGGCGCCTTTCCTGCTTTCTGAGCCAATGCGACAATCAATGGAAACAGCAGGATCAGCCCGACATCGAAGAAGACCGGGATTGCGACCACCAGGCCGACAAACCCCATCGCAATGCTGGCCGGTCCTGACGAACGGCGACCGACGATCGCGCGGGCCAGAGCGGCGGCGCCTCCGCTTGCTTCAAGGTATGTTCCCAGCAGCGCGCCCAAGCCAACGATCACCGCGATGAAGCCAAGCACGCCCGCAAAGCCATCTTGCACCGATTTGAGCACAGCCGTCGGATCGAGCCCGGCCAGCAATCCAGTCGCCAGAGCGGCGACCAGCAAGGCCGCAAAGGCATTGATCCGGCGGATCAGTATCATCGCCAGCAAGCCGGCAATGCCGATCAATGCGGCGAGAAGCGGTTGCCATTCTGCGCTCCAGTCGATCAGCTCGGTCATGCGTGCGGCGCCATCACAGCTCTGGATCAACTGGCACGGGCAGGCCTTTGGAATTCCACTTCCAGAACACGAATGTGAGCGGCTCATCGCCAGTGTTCTTGATCCCGTGCAGGTCCCATGCGGCAGAATAGAGCATGTCGCCTGTCTTCGCAGGGAAGTCCTTGTCGCCCAGTGTCCAGGTACCCTCGCCTTCGATCACCATCAGGAATTCTTCCTCAGCATGGCGGTGCGGCGGATGCGCCTCAAAGCCCGGATTGAGAGTGGCGGTGCCAGACAGAATGTCCTTTGCTCCCTCCGATTCGCCGCTGAAATACTCAACGAACACGCCCCATTCTTCGTCGACAGGGGCCAACTCGCTGGGTGTGAGGACTTGCATGGTGAGCAGAGGCGCATCCTGTGTGGCGGCTTGTGCGTGATCATGATCGTCACCTGACGAATCCTGTGTCGCCGTCGCGGGCGCATCACCTGCCCCACACGACGCCAGCAGCGCTCCCAACACACCAATCAACACAAGCCGCATCGCAATCCTCCAATTCGTGATGCCCGTATGATAACGTTGTCAATTGAGCAGGGCAAGTGGATGCTGGATCTGGTGTTGCGGGGATTTTCTTGGGGTCATGGCCCGTGAGGACGGAATATCTTCGTTGTAGAATCACTAGTATGTGATATTTTCCCACGAATGGATGGTTCACCGTTAAAGCTCGACCTCAATGACAGGAAAATTCTTGGCGAACTTCAACGCGACGCGAGCATTTCGCTTGAGAAGCTCGCGGAGAAGCTGAGTCTGTCCACCAATGCCTGCTGGCGGCGGGTCAAGCGGCTTGAAGCAGAAGGCGTGATCGACAAACGAGTCGCGCTGGTTCCGCCCGAAGCGGTGGGCCTCAACGTCACTGTGTTCGTCGCGGTCAAGACCGATGATCACAGCGCGGATTGGCTCGAACGGTTCGCCGACGCCACCTCCTCGATCGCTGAAGTGGTCGAATTCTATCGCATGGCGGGTGAAGTCGATTACTTCCTCAAGCTGCTGGTGCGCGACGTTGCGGACTATGATCGCGTCTACAAGAAGCTGATCAAGGCTGCGC
>Ga0207422_1002357_pt1 | contig 25532 bp, 25 predicted proteins | sample MarCyaLeptolynsp_FD_187757 | JGI IMG/M metagenome (GOLD analysis project Ga0207422, IMG submission 187757) | Marine cyanobacterial communities from Panama - species 1 Leptolyngbya sp. (SPAdes) | ecosystem: Environmental > Aquatic > Marine > Unclassified | place: Panama: Panama City | collected... | reverse complement strand
GGAGCAGCCAGGTACAAATTTGCCGGCTTATTAAATTTGGAGCGGAGCGAGAACAATGTCCCTCATTGAAGTTACAGTGCCTGATATCGGCGATTTTTCCGACGTGCCGGTTATTTCCATTCTGGTCGGCGTCGGCGACCAGGTCAGCGAAGAAGATCCTCTGGTCGAACTGGAATCCGACAAGGCGACAATGGAGGTTCCGAGTCCGATGGCCGGCAAGGTCGCGGAGATCCGGATCAAGGAGGGGGATTCGGTATCGCAGGGGTCGCTGCTGCTGATGCTGGAGGCCGGAGAGGCCGGAGCTCCGGTCGACGCACCGAACCCCGCCGGAGTACAGGAGCCGGAAGCCCGGGCGCCGGCCGCTGCGCCCGTATCGGCTGCCGCGCCGGCTGCTGCGACGTCCGCCAGCGGCACACTGACGTCCGTGGACGAAAACGCTTTTGCGAAAGCCAATGCGTCCCCGTCAGTCAGGGCGTTTGCAAGGCAACTGGGCGTCGATCTTGGCAAGGTGACAGGCAAGGGTCGCAAGGGACGGATCCTGCGTGAGGACGTGGCCGAGTATTTCAAGGGCGCCGCTGCAGGCGGCAGCCCGGGTTCTTCAGCGGCTGCCGAAGGTGGGATGGGCATCCCGCCGATCCCGGTTGTCGATTTCTCCAAATTCGGCCCGGTTGAAGATGTCGAGATGAGCCGGATCAAGAAATTGTCCGGCCCGGCTCTGCACCGGTCCTGGCTCAACATTCCTCATGTCACCCACCACGAAGAAGCCGACATCACCGAACTCGACCTCTACCGCAAACAGCTGGACACGGCAGCCAAGGAAGAGGGCTATCGAGTGACGCTGTTGAGCTTTGTCATCAAGGCCTGCGTCTCGGCCCTGAAGACCCACTGGGAATTCAATTCGTCCCTGCACCCCGACGGCGACAAGCTGATCCGCAAATCCTACTACAATATCGGATTTGCCGCCGACACGCCGAACGGCTTGGTCGTCCCGGTGATCAAGGGGGCGGACTCCAAGGGCATCGTCGAGATTTCCAAGGAACTCGGTGAACTGTCCGCCAGGGCTCGCAAGGGCGAGTTGAAGAGCGCCGACATGCAGGGCGCGTCTTTCACGATCTCGTCGCTGGGCGGCATTGGCGGCACCGGCTTCACTCCGATCGTCAATGCACCGGAAGTGGCGATCCTGGGCCTCACCCGCTCCAAGATGGCACCTGTCTGGGATAAGAAAACCGAGACGTTCGTGCCGCGCAACATGCTGCCGATGTCTCTTTCTTATGATCACCGCGCGATCGACGGCGCGCTCGCGGCACGGTTTGCCGCGCGATTGCAATATCTGCTCGGCGACCTTCGCCGGTTGATGCTCTAGGGGGACATGACATGGCTGTTGTAGACATCAAGGTTCCCGACATCGGCGATTTCGCCGACGTTCCGGTTATCGGCGTGATGGTCAAGCCCGGCGACACCGTCGCGGCGGAAGATCCGCTGCTGGAACTGGAATCCGACAAGGCAACGATGGAAGTTCCCGCGCCCGAGGCCGGCGAAGTGGTCGAGGTTCTGGTCAAGGAAGGTGACACCGTTTCGGAAGGAACGCTGATCGTGCGGCTTTCATCCGACGCGGCCACGGCGACGCCCGCTGCGACCGCTCCGCAAGCGGCTTCCGAACAGGCTCAGGCGGCGCCCCCTGCCGCGGCGCCGGTTCCCGCATCGACAGTCCGTGGAGATGCGCATGCACAGCTCGTCGTGCTTGGATCCGGCCCCGGCGGATATACGGCCGCGTTTCGCGCTGCCGATCTCGGCATGGACGTGATCCTGATTGAGCGCGATCCGACACTCGGCGGTGTTTGTCTCAATGTCGGTTGTATTCCCTCAAAGGCTTTGCTGCATGCCGCCAAGGTGATTACCGAGGCCGAGGAAATGGCGGATCACGGCATATCCTTCAGCAAGCCGAAGATCGATCTCGATGGACTGCGCAGCTGGAAGGAGAGTGTGGTTAGCCGGCTTACCGGCGGACTTTCCGGATTGGCCAAGGGCCGTAAGGTCCGTGTGGTCAAGGGTGTAGGAACATTTGCCGGACCGAATCTCATCGCCGTTTCCGGTGCCGATGGGGACAGTACCGTCAGCTTCGACCAGTGTGTGATTGCCGCCGGTTCGGAACCGGTGCATCTGCCGTTCCTGCCCGATGACCCTCGCGTCGTCGATTCCACGGGTGCGCTTGAACTGGCCGATATTCCCAAGCGCATGCTGGTGATCGGAGGTGGTATCATCGGGCTGGAAATGGCCTGCGTCTACGATGCGCTCGGCACCAGGGTTACCATCGTCGAACTGATGGATCAGATCATTCCTGGCGCCGACAAGGATGTGGTCAAACCGTTGCACAAGCGGATCGAGAAGCGGTACGAGAACATACTTCTGAAGTCGAAGGTGACTGGTGTCGACGCGATGAAGTCCGGGCTCAAAGTGCATTTCGAAGGTCCCTCGGGGGCAAGCAGCGACACGTTCGACAAGGTTCTGGTGGCTGTGGGCCGCCGTCCGAACGGCAAGACGATTGCCATCGAAGCGGCAGGTGTTTCCGGCGACGATCGCGGGTTCGTACCCGTCGACAACCAGATGCGCACCAATCAGCCGCATATCTTCGCCATCGGCGACATTGTCGGCCAGCCGATGCTGGCGCACAAGGCCGTGCACGAAGGCAAGGTTGCGGCTGAAGTCGCGTCGGGCGCCAAACGGGCCTTTGATGCCAGGGTGATCCCGTCAGTGGCCTATACCGACCCGGAAGTCGCGTGGGTTGGCCTGACGGAAAACGATGCCAAGACACAAGGGATCAAATACGGCAAAGGCGTGTTCCCCTGGGCGGCGTCGGGGCGCTCCCTGTCGCTTGGACGCGAAGAGGGAATGACCAAGCTGTTGTTTTCCGAAGAGGATGACCGGGTCATCGGCGCCGGCATCGTCGGACCGAATGCCGGCGATCTGGTTGCCGAGGTTGCGGTTGCAATCGAGATGGGATGCGACGCGACCGATCTCGGTCACATCATTCACCCGCACCCGACCCTGTCGGAAACGGTGAATTTCGCCGCCGAGATGTTCGAAGGAACCATCACCGATTTGATCCCGCCGAAGAAAAAGAAGAAGTAACAATGCCCGAGATGGACGAAAATCCAAGGGGCGAACTTGCGTTGCGCACCTTTGCCATGCCGGCCGACGTCAACATCAACGGTGACATATTCGGCGGCTGGGTGGTTTCGCAGATGGACATGGCCGGCGGCATCGTCGCCGCCGGGCGCGCCCGTGGCCGGGTTGTGACCGTTTCGATCGAGGCGATGCATTTCATCCGGCCGGTCAATGTCGGCGATATCGTATGCGTCTATGCCGAAGTCGAAAGGGTCGGGCGCACCTCGATGGGCATCCATATCGAGGCCTGGACCCTCCAGCGCCATCTTAGCCACCGCAGGAAGGTGACGGAAGCAACGTTCACGTTCGTTGCCATCGACGAAGATGGCAAACCGCGGGTCGTGCCGCCGGAAGCGCCTTCCACGGACGACAGCTGATCGGAATGCCGTGGCCAGAATCCTTCTCATTGATGACGATCCCGATGTCCTGACCGGACTTGGCCAGGCGCTCGACGGCGCGGGATACGAAGTCACGTCCTCCACCACAGGGAAGGGAATCGTCGACCTGTTGGCCGAAAGCGGCGCCGGGCTCGTCGTAACCGATGTTCGTATGCCTGACATCGACGGGCTCACGCTCTTGCAGCAGATCCGGGAGGCCGACCCGGCCGTTCCCGTCATTCTGATGACCGCGCATGGCGATATTGCCATGGCGGTCGAAGCCATTCGCAACGGCGCCTACGATTTCATCGAAAAGCCGTTTCGGATCGAAAAACTGCTCAATGCGGTAAACAAGGCCTGTTCAAGCCGCCGGTTGGAGCAAGAAAACGCAGACCTGCGGCGCCGGCTTGAAAGCGCCTCCGGCATAGAGGCTTCAATCAGGGGGCAATCGACCGGGATCATCAATCTGAGAAAACAGGTTCTGCGATGCGCCGGAACCGATGCCGATGTCCTGATCGTCGGCGAGACCGGAGTCGGCAAGGAACTTGTGGCGCGCTCGCTGCATGAATTTTCAAAACGGTCGACGGGCAAGTTTGTCGCTATCAATTGCGCCGCGCTGCCGGCCACTTTGTTGCAGAGCGAGTTCTTCGGCCATGAACCCGGCGCGTTCACCGGCGCAACCAAGAAACGCATCGGCCGCTTCGAATATGCCAGTCGCGGAGTGGTTTTCCTGGACGAGATCGAGGGCATGTCTCTGGACCTGCAGGCGGAACTGCTGCGGGTGCTGGAGGACCGCAAGATCGTTCGCCTTGGCACAAACGAGGAAATTCCGGTTGATATCCGAGTGATTTCCGGGTCCAAGCGGGATCTGGCCGAGGCTGTCGAGGAAGGGACGTTTCGCGCTGACTTGTATTTCCGCCTCAATGTCTTGACAGTCAGGGTCCCGCCCTTGCGCGAACGGATCGAAGACGTTGCGCTCCTGTTTCTGCATTTTACCAACCAGGTGCTCGGTGAAAGCGGCGAACCTCCGGTGACGATGACGCCAGACCTGTTTCAGACGCTGATGACGCATGACTGGCCGGGCAATGTCCGGGAGTTGCAGGCCGCCGCCACTCGGTTCGCTTTCGGCTTCGATCTCGGATTCGGTGCCGATGCGGACAAGGCTCCGGTCAGTGAAACTCGAACCTTGTCGGAAATGGTCGAACGCCTCGAACGCCATGTGATCCAAACGGCGCTGAAGACGGCCAAGGGCAATGTCGAAGCCGCCTCCGGTCTGATCGGCGTGCCCCGGCGCACACTCTATCACAAGATGAAAATGCTCGGGATTGTGGCCGGGGCTTAGGAGTGTGGCCGTATTCCGGGCTAGCGAAGCTCGATCGTTCCACCACCTCTTCGCGGTTTGTAAATTGCAATGCAATCTTCACCGCCACCGGGCACCGGAGCGGTTACGAGCCAGGGATGCGTCATGTAGGTCTGTTGGGTGTAAGCCTCTCCGGCGAACAGATGTTTGTAAAAAACGCGCTGTCCCTGGTAATCGAGCCAATAGATCTTGAATTGTGTTTCGTCGTTTTCGCCAATGGCCTTGAATCGTATGCTTGTCGGCGTGTCTCCCGTCAGCGATCGAACACCGCCTTCTCCGGGACAGCGGGATTGGGCTTCGGCTGCGCCCGCCATTGAAAATGCAAGGCCGGTCATCAGCATGGCAGCGGCAATTATTTTTGGCATTCGTAAACAGCTCCAGATTGAAAATCGTGCTGCGACTCCAAGATCCTCCGTCGGCATCACGACGGGGGTCTTGCAGGCAACGACGGACATGGTGCTGCGGTGGATAGTCGACAAGATGGGAGATTTGTCAGGTCGAAGGCGGCAGAGTCCTGACCTGATTTAGGGTCTGTGGACAGTTAGTTTGTGTCGTCGGCGTGACCAAATGGGCCGCATCCCATTGGGATTTGGCCAGATTGACCCATGTTTGTGCCATTCGTCGTTGAATATGCCCTGCATGTCCTTCCTCCTCACAACACAAACCTGGGTCAATCTGACCAAACCGACGACACAAACTAACTGTCCACAGACCCTAGTTTTCAAGCTGATGCAGCGCGTAGTAGATAGTGCCTTCAAGCCCGCCGGGCCAATTCATATGGTCCAGTCTGTCGACGACCGGGCCGAACGGGTCGGGCACGCCGAGCAGTTCGCAAAGGCGGTCGTAACGGTTTTTTTCCGACAACAGAAGGTGCGCCGCCTGCGGTCCGGTGACCGTCAGGTCAACCACCCGGGACACGACTTTCAGGGTCGACAGGCCCGCCTGATCCGAAAGGTTGCATGCATGGTCATAGGCATCTTCGGAATTCGAGTCCGGTAAGCCGAACGCCCGCAGCAGATCTTCCAGAATGATTTCGAAATCGTATGGGCAGATGAGGGCATCGTTCCGGCAGACACGTTTGAGTTCGCCCGTCACAGCCTCCATGTCCAGGTAGGACAAGACGCCGGCGAACGTGACCACGTCTATGCTGGCATCTGCGATCGGCAGGTCGTGGGCACTGCCGAAAAGATAGGTGATCCTGGGATGTTCGGCCGCTTTGTCCAACATGCGCCGGCTCGAATCGACGCCGAAGACTGTGCGGCATTTGTCGGTCAGGGCACGTGTCGAACGCCCCGTACCGCAACCGATATCGAGACCGGTCGCGAACGCCTGACTGATGAAAACTTCGTCCACGATCGCCTGGTGCAGGGCAGGGCGATAGGCTGCGTAGTGCCAGGCGATTTTTTCGTCATAGATATGCACTTGGGCCTCGTGTTTTTCTTCGCCTATTCGACAATAAGAACCTTGCCGGTGACCGCGCCTTCCACACTCTTGGCAAACGCGCGACCGACCCGTTCTGAGGGAACTGTCTCGTGGCCATGAAAATATTTTCCGTACCGCTCCCTGGATACGTCCAGAAGCCCCGGGCTGACCACGTTGATCCGCAACCCGCGCGGCATTTCGATCGCCGCACCGACGACAAACCCGCCCAGCGCGCCGTTCGCCGTCGCCGCGCCTGTCCCTTCGCGCACGGGATCGCGATCGAGAACACCGCTGGTCAGCGTAAAAGACCCGCCGTCGCTGACATGGTTCATGCCGGCCAGAACGAGATTGATCTGTCCCATGACTTTGTTGTTCAGGCCGATCATGAATTGTTCTTCGGTAAATTCCGTCAGCGGTCCGAAGTGTACGGCGCCGGCGGTCGAAACCACGGCATCGACCTTTCCGGTCCGGGCGTACATCGCCTCCAGCGAGGATCTGTCCGCAAGGTCGGCACGAACATCGCCGCTTTTGCGGCCGACTTTGATGATCTGATGGCGGATCGACAATTCATTGCACACAGCGCGCCCGATATCGCCATCGGCTCCAACTAGGATAATCCGCATCTCTTATCTCCTCACCAGAATTGGTTGTGTCCGGTCATGCTCCGCGATCCTCGTAGATCGCGATCTTGTGGGCGAGCAAGGCATCGCAGCGATCGAGATCGGCCCTGCGCTTCTTCAGCGTTTCGGCATGGGCCAGAAGGATTCGTTTGCGTTCGGCCATTGTCCCGTCGCCGGCCTGATAAAGGGTGGCGAAGCGATTCATCGTCTTCATAGGCATTCCCGTTTCCCGCAGCCAGTACAACAGGGTCAGCCAATCGATCGTCTCGGGAGAAAATCGGCGTTGACCATCGGGACCGCGAGGAATTCCAGGGACTATTCCAGATCTTTCGTAGTAGCGGATGGTGTCGATGCTCAATCCGCTTTTGGATGCCGCTTCCGCAATACGCATGAGGTCTGTCCGAAAAAAGGATGGTGCGGACGATCTACCAAGCTGGAGTGGCTCCAGGTCAAGATATAAATTTGGCAAAACCCGTTCGCAGCAGCTCGATGTGGACGGAACGTGTGCTCTTCAGGCGGGCAAGTCAATGAACCAAGCCAACCTTTCAGGGGCCTGGCGGGTTGATGTCGGGCTGCTGTCGTGGTGAGTTTGTGCTGGAAAATGTTTGATACATGGCGCGCCGTTTTACCAGGCCGCTCGACATTCTCTGTGCGGGGACACATCAGATGCTGGTTCGCAAATTACGGATCGAAAAAGGCTGGTCACAGGAAACCCTTGCGGAAGTCAGCGGTCTGAGCGTGCGCACCATCCAGAGGATCGAGCGCGGCGGCAAGGCCAGCCTGGAAACGCTGGGCGCGCTGGCCGCGGTCCTTGAGGTGGAGATTTCCACGCTTGCATCGGAGACGGGCATGATCAAACAGCAGGACTTTTCCGAAGAGGAACGCGAAGCAGTCGAATACGTTCGTGACATCAAGGGGTTCTACACCCATCTCGCGGTCTATGTGATTTCGGTGATTGCCATGGTTGCCGCCAACCTGTTCATGGGCACGGACAGATTGTGGTTTGTCTGGCCGACGCTCGGTTGGGGATTGGGGGTCGCATCGCACGGATTGGCGGTTTTCGAAGTCTTCTCGCTGTTCGGTGTCGACTGGGAGAAGCGGCAGATAGAAAAGCGCCTGAGACAAAACCGGGGTTAAAGGCACCCGGCTTGCGCAAGGGGGCGGCAGGTGCCGGTCTTCGTATCTCACAGCAGTCCGGCAGTTTCGCTATATGGATGCGATAAAACCGTCCAGTGTCTTGCCCAGTTCGTCCCAGTCCGTAAATTCGCGGTCTTGTAGGCTTTCTTCCTGGTCTTTCATCACCACGAATTCGACGATCTGGCTCATATAATAATCATACTGATCGACCTTGAGAGCTCCGGCCACAAGCGCGACGGTTCCCGGTTCGAATGCCGTCCGTTCGGCAAAGCTTCGAACATAGTCCCGGGCTTCGCTTTCACCGTTTTCGAACGCGATCGAAAGGCTGACGGAAACCAGCAATGTCGGAACCGTGCTCAATTGCGAGCGATGCGCGAACACGAAGTTTTCCAGGCTCTCCTGGTGTCGTTTTTCATGCACGGATCCGGCCAGTATTACGGCATCGAAATCCGACAGGTCGGTGTTGGCGGCACGGCGGCTGTCTCTGACGTCAGCATCGTGGCCGGCTTCGGAAAGATGGTTCGATGAAAACTCCGCGATCTTGCGGGTCTGCCCTTCCGTGGTGCCGTAAATCAGCAGAACCTTCATAGTCACCGTCCCGTTTCCAAAGTTATCGTCACATCCTCGCACCCCGGTTCGCACTGGAGCCCGCGCAAGAGGCTGGCCCCGCGCGCCGGGTCAACTGTTGCCGGCGCCCCGCATCTGGGCAATGGCTTCGCGAATTTTCTGCCAGTCGGCAGCTTCATCCTCTTTGCCGTTTTCCTTCAACTGGCGCGCCTTTTGCGCGGCCTCGAATTCGGCCTTGTCGCCGTGCGCCTCGTAGAGTTTGCGGGCGCTTTCATGAATTTCCAGAACATTCATGTCGGGCTCCTCCGATCATCGTCTTTGCGACACTAGCGTCCGACGGCCGAATTAACATTGCGATAGATCAATGAAGCGCCTGCACGAAAACTGCTCTGTCGGGACGGGTGGCACTTTCAATCCCTTTTGAATTGCCCACGGGCCGTTGCATTCTGGCAGACAAAGCATCGGTGACCGGTGCCGTGAGCGGGTTTGTGGGGCGTCTGCACCAGAGGAAGCCGATCCAACAGATTTTTGCCCTTCCGTTTCCCGCGCGAACTCCTATCTGGAACCTCTGCCCGTTGATTTGGTTTCCCTGTCCCCTGTTGGTATGCTGTCGGGCGCCCAGAACGGATTGAATCATGGCCAAACCCGAAGCCCTTGCTCCCGCCGTGATGCCTGCGCCGCCATTTTCGGATTCCGATACGGGCGTTGCGGCAACGGACGCACCGGTTCCAGCCTCGCCGGACAAGCGCCGGCTCAGATTGGTGGTTATTGCCTGCGTGCTTGTTGTAACGGCAATTGCCGGCTGGCTTACCAGCCAGGCAACCCATACGACGGTCCTCGATCGCAAGATCTCCCAGACCCGCAACGCGCTTGGCCTGATCGCGCAGGGCATTGCCGGCGAAGTGGCAAAATTTGAGACCCTTGCCGAGGTGACAGCCGGCGATCCGAATGTGATCAACTTTTTCGATACCGGGTCCGGCCTTGATGTCGTCAACCGCCGATTGACCGAGATACGACGCATATCCGGGGCACTCGAAGTCTATCTGATCGGGCTCGACGGTGTGACGCTGGCGGCGAGCAACTGGGATGAGCCGGGTACCTTTGTCGGCAAGAACTTTTCCTTCCGTCCCTATTTTCAGGACGCTCTCGCCGGCAAGCCCGGACGGTTTTTCGCCTTGGGCACGACGTCGCTGCAGCGCGGCTACTTTTTTGCGTCGCCGATCCGTATCGATGATGCGATCGCCGGCGTGTCGGTGGTCAAGATGGGGATCGATCATCTTGAAGAGGTGTGGCGGCTCGACGGACGTCAGATCGTCATTGTCGATGATGCCGATGTCGTATTCATTTCGACCAATCCGGAATGGCGCTATGCCAGCATAGGCCCGCTTTCGGAAGAACGCCGTCGTCGGATCGTGAAGACCAGGCAATATCCGGAAGACAGGCTGTCGCGTCTGCCGCTGGCGGAAATCTCACCGATCAGTGACACCATGGAAGTCGTTGCGGTGGCGCTTTCGCCCGGCGAGTCTCCCGGCCGAACCCTGCTGGCCCGCCGCGCCATGCAACCGGTCGGTTGGACGGTCGTCGCGCTTTCCAGTCTTGATCAGGTCGAGCGAGCAGCGTGGCTGGCGGCGCTAGCCGGCGCGGCAATCGCCATCGGCCTGTTCGCCCTGTTATGGATCGCGTATGAACGGCGCATGCGGGCGCTTGGCACAGCCCGCATGCAAGCCGAACATGCCCGAAATCTGGAACGACAGGTCGAAGAGCGAACCCGCGAATTGAGCCTGGCCAACGATGATCTGCGCGCCATGCAGAAGATTGTGGCGGTCAACAGCAAGTTTGCGGCGATCGGCAAGCTGTCCGGCGGTCTCTGCCATGAAATCAGCCAACCTCTGACCGCCATCGATACCCAGATCTACAATGTCCGGGAATCCCTGGGAAAGGGACGTGAGGAGGCGGCCCTGGAGGGTCTTGGGCGGATCGACACGTTGTCCCAGCGCCTTTCCGCGATCGTTCAGAAGTTGAAGAGTCTGGCCCGGGGGTCGAAAATTGCGCTGGACGCGGTGCCGCTGCGCGGCGCCCTCGACGATGTCCTGCGCGTCATGGGGCCGGAATTGGGAAGTGTCAGCATTGAGATTATCGAAAAGGGCGACAAGGCGGTGCATGTGAACGCCGAAAGGACGCTCCTGGAACAGGTGCTGGTCAACATCGTCGCCAATGCGCTCGACGCCATGCGCGACAGCGAGAAAAAGACGATCCGCTTCTCGATCGATGCTGACGATGGCGCGGCCGAACTGCTGGTGACGGACTCCGGGACCGGTCTTGCCGCTGGCCAGGAAACGGAAATATTCGAACCGTTTGAGACAACCAAATCGGCAAAACGCGGCCTTGGCCTAGGCTTGACGATCGCCCAGGACGCAGTCAACCGCTTCGGTGGGCAGATCAGCGCGGAAAACAACAGGGACGGGCCGGGTGCGACCCTGCGGATATCGTTGCCGCTCGCGCCGGCCGGCGGGGAACGTCGAAATCGCAAAAACGCGCGCAAAGCCGCTTGATTTCCCGTCAGGAGAATCGCATAGGATATCGACCGGGTGCACATGTGCGTCTCCGTCCCGCGTGTCTGGTACGGGACGCGAGTTCGCAAACAGGGACCGGTAAGCAAGCTTCCGATAATGTCTGTTTCTCACCACCAGGAGTGAGCCGTCATGGTCCTGAGCGTTTTCGACATATTCAAGATTGGCATCGGCCCGTCATCGTCGCATACGATGGGGCCCATGATCGCGGCCAACCGGTTCCTGGACCTGCTCCGGGAGACACCGAGGATTGCGCCCGCCCGTGTCCGCGTGACGCTCTACGGATCCCTTGCCTTTACCGGTAAGGGCCATGCGACCGACCGGGCCATCATCCTTGGCCTGCTTGGCATCCTCCCGGCGACCCTCGATCCGGTCGCAGCCGATGCCGCGATGTCCGCGCTTGGTCAAACCGGCATGCTTGTCCCCGATGACCTGCCGCCGTTGCGCTTCGACCCGGATCGGGATGTCGTCTTCAACTACGATGGCCCCCTGTCGGGCCACGCCAACGGCATGATGATCGAAGCCTTTGATGCGGCGGGGAATCTTTGTCTCGGTGAGACGTATTATTCGATCGGCGGCGGCTTCATTGCCACTGAAGAGGAGTTGAAGGATATGCGCCTCTCCGGCCCGATGGCCGCCGACGTGTCGCTGCCCTATCCATTCCTGACGGCGGCGCGCATGCTGCAACTGGGCGACGACAGCGGCAAATCGATCGCGGCCATGATGCGGGCCAACGAATTGACGCGGCGGACCGAAGCGGAACTGGACGAGGATCTGACCCGCGTCTGGACGGTGATGAACAGCTGTATCAACCGCGGCCTGGCGACCCGGGGCATCCTGCCCGGCGGCCTGGATGTGCGTCGTCGTGCGGCCGGAATCAGGGATCAGCTCGAAGCCGAAACCGGCAAGAACGATGCCAACCCGCACATAATCAATGACTGGATCTCGCTCTATGCGATGGCGGTCAACGAGGAGAATGCCGCCGGTGGCCAGATCGTAACGGCGCCGACCAATGGCGCGGCGGGCGTTGTTCCCGCAGTTCTGAAATATTATCTCTGCCATTGTGTGAATGCATCGCGCACCGGTATCCGCGACTTTCTCCTGACGGCTGCGGCAATCGGCGGGCTGATCAAGCAGAACGCTTCTATTTCCGGGGCTGAAGTCGGATGTCAGGGCGAAGTCGGTTCGGCCGCGGCGATGGCGGCGGCCGGCCTGTGTGCCGTGCTTGGCGGCAGCAACGCACAAATCGAAAATGCCGCCGAAATCGCACTGGAACACCATCTCGGCATGACCTGCGATCCAGCTGGTGGCCTGGTTCAGGTGCCCTGTATCGAACGCAACGGGCTCGGTGCGATAAAAGCCGTGTCGGCGGCGTCGTTGTCGCTAAGGGGCGACGGCACCCACTTCATGCCGCTTGACAATTGTGTCGAGGCAATGCGTCAGACCGGCGTCGAAATGAGTGAAAAATATAAGGAAACCAGCCTCGGTGGTCTGGCTGTCAACCTGCCTGGCTGTTGACGAACGACATGGTTGGCGCTGAGACGCTATTTCTGTGAACCCTCGTATTATTACCGGTTTAATTTGACGCTCCAAGTATTCACCGCAACTGCCGCAACTGGGGTGAATCCCCCAATTGATCGGCGCGTCTATTGCGAAGGCTCCGTTCGCTAACTATCTTGTAATAATCTTATTCCAATTGATAGCGATGGCATCACATGGCTTCGGTTTTACGACTTTTCCTTTTGTCTCTGGCAAGTTTCTGTGTCGCTTTTTCCGGAGCGCAGGCTTCCAAGGTCGACATAATACCGGCGCACAATATTGGCTATGATGCCCAGCGGATCGCGCTGGTGATCGGCAATTCGAACTATGAACATATCACCGATCTGGACAATACGCTGAATGATGCCCGCGCCATTGCCAGCGCTTTGCAATCGACCGGGTTCAAGGTGATCAAGGCCGAAGATATGACGCGCCGCGACATGATCGACGTGACGGAGCAGTTCCTTGCGGAGGTAAAGCCGGGTGCCGAGGCGCTGATCTACTATGCCGGTCACGGCGTCGAGCTTGCGGGTGAAAACTATCTTTTGCCAACGGACATTCGCAAGCTGAACCCTTCGCAACAACGCACGTTACGGGCCGAATCCCTTTCTCTGAACACATTGCTGGAAGATCTGCGGGTGCGGAAGGCACGGGTCAATCTGGTTTTGCTCGACGCCTGCCGCGACAATCCGTTCCCGACGGAAAATACGCGCTCGCTTGGCGGCGCTGCGGGCCTCGGTCGGGTTGACCCGCCGCACGGCACGGTCGTGGTCTATGCCGCGGCGGCCGGAGAAAAAGCGCTCGACAAGCTGAGCGATGCCGACAAGAGCCCGAACGGGCTGTTTACCCGGCACTTGCTCGACTTGATGAAGGAGCCTGGACTGGAAATTCGCCCTCTGGTGCAGGATCTGAAGGAGCGGGTCTACAACGACGCCCTGTCGGTCTCTCTGAGGACACAGCGCCCGAGCTATTATGACGGGCTGATCGGCAAGTTTTATTTTCGCCCGAAGGCGCCTGAACTGACGCTGCGCCATCCCTGCGATGTGCTGGTCGACCCGAAGGCGCCGGCAAGTGCCGTCCTTGCCAACGACTATGCCGCCGTCATGCCGGTGTGTCAGCGGGCAATCGCTGAGTTTCCCGAGAATGAGCGGTTTCGCGACCTTCTGACCGTGGTTGAAGAGCAATTGGCGGCTCAGGCGGCGCTGTCCAGCGCAAAGCCCGCCGACGCCCGCGCCTACCTCGACCGCTATGAAGAGGGGCAATACAAAAATGACGTCCGGGTGCATCTGGCCAGTATCGATCCGAACGCGGTCAAGCCGGTCATCCAGCAGGAAAATGTTCCGACTGGCGATTCGCGGGCGGCGAATGGCGACAATGACAAGGGTCCGGAACCCGAGGAAATCGTTCCGATCCTGAGCAAGCGGCAACTGGCCCTGCAGGTACAGACGGAATTGAACAGGATCGGTTGCTCGGCCGGGCACCCGGACGGTGTCTGGGGCCAGAACAGCCGCAAGGCCGTGCGTGCCTATGTCCGCCACATTCCGCAGGGCCTTGCTTCGCTGGAGCCCAACAGGGAATTGCTCTTGAAACTGCGCCGGGAAAAAGGCCGGATCTGCCCGCTGGTCTGCTCCGCCACCCAGGTCAGAAAAGGCGGCAAGTGTGTCGCGAAAGTCTGTGCCGCCGGCCTGAAATTGTCCAGCAAGGGCAAGTGCTACCGCCCGAAGAAAAATGTTGTCCGGACCTGTGCTGCCGGTCAAAAGAAAAACTCCAAGGGTGTTTGCTATACACCGCGAAAGAAGGTTTCATCGACACGGCCTGCAAAGTCGACGACAAGACCGGCAAAATCGACAAGGCCGGCCAAAAGCGCAGCCTCAACCAAACCGAAGAAATCCAAGCGGTTGGACGGCTACACCGGCTGGTCGAAGTGCCCGGCATTGGCCAACGGCTGGTGTTGAGCGTAGGCTCGTATCCTGGGACATGCATGGAAAGAAAGAGCCGGGCACTATTGCCCGGCTCTTTCTTTTTGACGTTTTGGGACGGCTTGTCTTCTGCACCAAGACGACGGCGTGTTGACCGGAAGCGCTGTGCGGTGGAGCGGGATTTGCGGTGCCTGTCCATGATGATGGGACAAGGATTGTAGATGCTGCGCTTCTTCTGCGATCAGTGACCTGGCTTCAGTCAAAAAAAATCCCTCCCCCACCGGTCTGGCGGGGCAGGGATTTAATGTTCAGTCTTTCCTGCGGATGCCCGCGTTGAGACCTACTTCTCTTGCCGTGCCTGGTCATCGGTCTGAACGACCGTGCCGTCGTTTCCGGTCGTCGATTGAGCATTTACGCTGCCTGTGAACAGAAATCCGGCGGTGAGAGCAACGAGAATATATTTGATCATGATGTTTCCCTGTTTTACTGGTCGATTTGATAATTTAAATCTAGAGCTTCGCACGGAAAGTTCAATGGACGCTTGGGGAACTTTCACATAATTGCGGCCAAGAAGCGGCTTTCAGTGATCCCGGTCACATAATCAAACTCTGCTTTTCTGTTCGGCCGATTTCGTTAGAACAGGATACGTAACGATACTAGCCCTGAATACTGTCGACGTGAAGTGTCGACGGTGTAACTCGACATTGGAGGAATGCCGCCGTGACCAATCGCAACCCTGTGCAAATGGGAACAATCGGTTTCGGAATAATGGGGGAACGGTTGTTGAATGCCGGGCTCGATTACGATGCAGGGAAATTAGTTGTGTCCGGTGCCTGGGATCCTGCGCCTGAGGCGCTGTCGCGTCTCAAAAGCGAACATCCGAATGTCAACGGTTTGTCCACCCTTGATGAACTGCTACAGGCCAGCGATTGCGTCCATGTCGCGTCCCCGCCGCGCTATCATCTTGAACAACTGGAGGCCGCGGTGAGTGCGGGATGTGCGGTCTTGTGCGAGAAGCCTCTGGCGGTCGATGTCGCGGCTGCGCGGTCCGTCGTGGAAAGGCTGGAATCCATACAGGCCCGAGTCGGCGTAAATTTTCCCTTCACATCCTCTTTCGCGGTCGATCAGCTTGTCTCCTGGCGTAAGGAGGGCGCAGTTGGCGACCCAGAGTCGGTTGACATAGATATCGCCTTTGCGGCTTGGCCTCGGCCCTGGCAGCGCGATGCCGCATCTTGGTTGTGCAAACGCTTTCAGGGCGGATTTACCAGAGAGGTCGTTTCGCACTTCCTGTTTCTGACGATACGGCAGTTGGGGGCCGTGTCCCTGGACGATCACACAGTGACATATCCGGGTGGAGACGCTTGCGAAACCTCGGTGACCGCGCGCCTCGAAGCCGGAGGCGTTCCCGTGACCCTGAGCGCTCGTGTCGGAGGGACCGACAAACCCGACCACAATCTCTGGGTTCTCAATGGCACCAACGGCAGCATTCGCCTGCGCGACTGGGCCGTGGCCGAACGGTTGGACGCCTATGGAACCTGGGCCGAAGCGCCAAATTCGCGACCGAACGAAGAAATGCGCCCCTTGATCCTGAAACGGCAACTGGACAAGGTCGTCGCTATGACCCATGGAGCGGATCATTCTCTTGCAACTCTGCGAGAGGCGTTTCAGGTTCAGGAACTGGTCGAAACCATTTTGGATTCTTGAAAAGAACCGAGGACGTCAGCCTGCGTGGATTGCAATCAGAATCTGACCGACGCTGCCACATCCACAACATTCGGCTTTTCCTGATCAAGGTCCGAGCTTTTCCGGACGCACCGCTTCTTCTTCTTGCTCCAGGTTTTTCCCTTCTTGCATTTCTTCGGGGCGCTGCTCGTGGTCGAGGTAACGTCTTCATTGCCGTAGGCCTGAACCGGAAGCGGGGATGACAGGGCAAGTCCCAGAGCAATGGATGCGGCGAACAAAGAGAATTTCATCGAAAGTGCCTCTCTACATTATCGGATCGTTTCGAATGACCCCCAAGGATTCGCAAAGCAGATAATGCTCCGGATCATGAAGGTTTGAGAGTAAAACACACGGCGACCACATAACCTTCCATCACAGAACTGTGAAAGAACCGAAGACAACGGCCAATACCTTATCACGTAGACGTGCGATCGCATGTATATCGGATCCGCCGGCTCTCCGTTAGACTGGTTTTGTGTCGCGAACGATAGCGATTCCGGGCTTGCGTGGCTGTAACGGAGGGAGGCAACCGTAACTCCAATCGAAGCCTGACGGTTAGGGAGGGGATGGATTTATGGCTCGGTTCATTGCAATTTTTCTGGTCTTCCTGTTGCAGACAAGCTTGGTCTCGGCCGAGGCTCCGCGCGGCTGGCAGAGCGAATGGCCGAATACGGACTTCGATCAGACCGCGGTTGCGTTCAAGGAGATCTTTTCCGGCGGGCCGCCGAAAGACGGAATCCCGGCCATCGACAATCCCAGTTTCGCGCCTGCCGGGAAGGCTGCAAGATCCCTTGAACCGAACGAACCGGTTCTCAGTGTGGCCATTGCCGGCGACGCCCGCGCCTATCCGCTTCGCATCCTGATCTGGCATGAAATTGTCAACGATGTGGTCGGCGGGATACCAGTGGCGATCACCTACTGTCCCTTATGCAATTCCGGAATCGTTTTCAGACGTACGGTGGCCGGCGAGGTGACCACTTTCGGAACCACCGGCAAATTGCGTAATTCGGATCTGGTCATGTATGACAGGGCGACCGAGAGCTGGTGGCAGCAATTTGAAGGCCGGGCCATTGTTGGCGAACGTCTCGGTACGCGACTGAAACGGGTTCCGGCCCGGCTTGAATCGGTAGCCAATTACCTTGAGCGTCATCCCGGAGGCAAGATGCTGGTTCCGTCCAACAAGGGCTGGCGCGATTACGGGCGCAATCCGTACCGCGGTTACGATACCTCGACCACGCCTTTTCTTTATGATGGCACCTATGACGGGCCCGGTCGTCCGCTGATGCGGGTGGTTGCAGTTGGGGATCGTGCATGGAGCCTGGCCTATCTCCGGGCCAAGGGCACAGTCGAGGACGCGGGACTGGTGCTGAACTGGACGCCCGGTCAGGCTTCGGCACTCGATACCGCCCGCATTGCCGATGGACGCGATGTCGGCACGGTGATCGTACAGAAACGCGGTGCCAACGGCGTATTGGAGGATGTCAGCTACGACGTTCCGTTTGCTTTCGCGTTTCGGGCGTTTCATCCCGAAGCCGAGATCGTGCATACGCCGTAACATTGGCCGGGTTCAGGATCGGTGGCCGGGTCTCCTCATCCCTCGATTATCTGCCTGTGCCGCAGAATGGCCGGCACCAGGAAATCAATCAGTGTGCGGACCCGCGCCGTGCGCCGCAGGTCGCGATGGTAGAGAATCCAGATGGATTTGCCGGGCAGCGGCGCTGTTCCGGGCACCCGGAGCAGACCCGGTTCGGGCTCGCCCAGGAAACACGGCAGGAGCGCGAGGCCCAACCCCAGCTTTGCGGCTTCGACTTGCAAAAGGTTTGAAAACAGACGGTGCCGGACCGGCAAATCAGCAATCGGCATGTCCTGCGGCCACCCGGGATGCGGAAGCCCTTCACCCCAGCCGATCCAGCTGTGCCGGCTCGGATCGAACTGCGTGCCCATGGCCGCGGTTTCAAGATAGTCCGGCGCGGCATATATCGCCTTGCGATAGTCGATAACCCGGCGGCCGATCAGGTCCTCGGTAACCTCGTCCGCCATCCGGATTGAAACATCCGCTTCCCTTCGGCCAAGATCGGAAAAGCTGTGTGACAGGTCCACGTCAAGCTCGATACCGGGGTGCTTGTTGGCAAACACGACCAGTTCCGGCGTCAGGAACGAGCGTAACATTGCCGGGGGCACGCTCAGGCGCACAACTCCGCGCGGACGCTCGTCGCGACCGCCGATCCGCCTGTGCGCCGCTGAAAGGTCGCTTTCCACGGACTCTGCTGCTCCGAGAAGATCTTCGCCGGCCTGTGACAGGACAAGACCGTCCCGTGTCCGGGAAAACAATCGGGCGCCCAATGACCGTTCGAGCAATCCGAGGCGGCGCGTGACCGTGGCGTGATTGACCCCCATGGACCTTGCCGCGCCGCGCAGGCTTCCCGCGCGCTCAACCGACAGGAAGAAACGAATATCGTCCCAGTTCATGGATAAAAAATCATCCGCCATGCCGGAATATTATGCTCTTACGGATAAAAAAAGAACCGGATATTTTGCGGTGTCGTGACCAACCGGGGAAATCCGATGTCCGCTTCCACGCCTCGCCTTACACGGTCGGTCCTGCATCGGATCGGCAACACGCCCATCATCGAACTTTCCGCCATCGTTCCCAGGGGGCATGCCCGTATCCTGATGAAGGTCGAAAGTGAGAATCCCACCGGGAGCATGAAAGATCGCATGGCCCTTGCGATGATCGAGGCTGCGGAGCACGACGGCCGACTGAAGCCCGGGGGCAGGGTCGTTGAATATACCGGCGGCAGCACCGGTGTTTCCCTGGCCATGATCTGCGCGCTCAAGCGCTATCCCCTCAGCATTGTCACATCCGATGCCTTCAGCGTCGAGAAACGCAGTCATATGGCTGCTTTTGGCGCGGAACTGACGGTGGTGCCAAGCGATGACGGCGGCATGAACGAAGCCTTGACCCGGACCATGATCGAAAGGGCAGGTGATATCACCAAGCGAACCGGCGCGTTCTGGACCGATCAGCTCAACAATGCGGATCAGTTGCGCGCCTATCACGGAATGGGCGAGGAAATCTGGCAGCAAACGGACGGTCGCGTCGATGCGTTCGTTCAATCGACCGGTACGGCGGCATCGGTGCGTGGCGTGGCGGAAGCGCTCAAGGCGCGAAAACCGGCCCTTGAGGTTTTCGCAGTGGAACCGAAGGAGTCCCCCGTTTTGTCAGGCGGGAAAACCGGTATTCACAAGATCGAGGGTGTCGGCGCCGGTTTCGTCGTGCCTCTATGGGAGCCGTCCGTTATCTCTCGGATCGTCCCGGTTTCGACGGAAGATGCCATGACGATGGCGCGGCGACTGGCCCGTCGGGAAGGGATTTTCGCAGGCACGTCGACCGGTGCCAACCTCGCTGCCGCGCTTGAAGTCGCGGGCCAAATGGGGGCGGGAGCAACCATTGTCACAGTTATGTGCGACACCGGTATGAAATATTTGAGCACTGCGCTCTATGGGTTTGACAGGACATGAAATCGATCTGTCAGAAGACCGCCGGCAGCGTGTCGCTGCGGTCCCCTGTCCCTTGACAATCAGCGCGTTGCCTTGCGTTTCGTCAACCAGATCCGCACAGCGGGAATATCGGCCACCCTGTCCCAAATCCGAACCGAAGTCAGAAGACCCCCGACGATGATCACAACGGCGATCCATTCGCTGACGATCAACCATTCCCCGGTCAACGGTATGCCGATGACCAGAGTGAGGACAGGGACCATGGCCGGAAACAAGGCCGCGCGGGTCGCCCCCAGATGGGAAATGCACAGGCTGTAGGACAGGACCGCAATCGCGCCCGCAAGGAGACCCTGAACCAGGGCGTTTATCACCAGCGCCGAAAGCGGTGCCGCGGCAAGTGTCGCAGTCCCGAACATTGTGAAATAAAGCGGGCAATAAACCACCATAGCCAGGACGGACAGGCTCGCGACCGCAATCACGGGATCGGTTCGGCGATGCGACACGAGGATCGCAAAAGCCGACCATTGCGCCCCGGCCCACAGGAACAGGGCGTCGCCGGCGAGCACGGCCGGACCGCCGGCCATGAAGCCCGGTGCGGCGATAACCAGGAAGCCGATGCAGATGACCAGCACACTGATTTTCTTCACGCGATCGACCGGCTCCTTCAAAAACAGTGCCGGAATCACGGTCCCGAACACCAGCAGGCTGCCGGGCAGAAAAACCGCACCGTGCACCAGCGGCGCATACAGATAGCCGCTAACGCCGATGAGCACGAAAGGCGGCCCGATCAGGACGACATAGAGCATAACGTCGTAAAGGGTCAGGTGGGCCTGGCAGCGTTGCCAGTTCAGGATCAGCCAGGGCAGGAACACGGCGCCGGCGATACCGGCGCGAAACAGTGCGACTTCCGGTGCACCCAGCCCGGACTGGGTCAGACCGGCGCGCGAAAATGCCAGGAAGGCGCCGCCGATTGTCGAGGCAACAATCCCATACAGGATCCCCTTGACAAGCGAACTCCGCGGGCGAACCGGCTGTGAAACGGCTGCCGCCGCGGGATCAAACGGTGCGGTCAACAGTCGGGTCCCTGGCAATCGAGGCATGCTTGCGCCGAGGCTCGGGCCGGAAGAATGGCATGTCGCAACCTTTGCGCTGAGCGTGAAGGAGGTTGTCGCGGGTCCCGCCGTTGCGGGCGACAAGAGATATGAGAACCGGTCCAGAACAGGGGGCGTGGACGTTCGCACATGATGTTACTGCATCGGCCGCCACCGGTCTATTGGCATCATTGCCGCTCCTTCCCACCGTTAGCAGCACGGCCAGTCCAGATTTCGTTCTACGCGGGAGACCGGGTAGGGTGCTTCTCCCGTCAATGGATTCCGATCAATCAGGTCTTGCTGGTAAAGGGAGGCTTCGCGGATGATGACCCGTTCACTGCCTGTTGCGCCCTTGCTGCTGGTCATTTGTTTGTTTCGCCCCGCGGGGGCGGAAGATGGATGGCATTCCTATTCCTGTGAACCGGCACTGCCGGTATTTTGCCGCAACATTCATGTCAGTTGCGCGGGCGCGACCAAGATCCGGACGTCGGCTTTCGAAGTCGTGATCGCCGGAACCGATGCCCGGGTAACGTTCGCCGGGTCGGACACGGCGCTTCATGGGCAGGTCAGCAACGCGCGTGACCTGGTCATCCGTCTGCGCAACAGTCGCGACTGGATCCGTATCCAGCACGATAAACGGTTCAGTCATCGCATCTATCGAAAGCGCGGCGCGGCCATGAGTTTCGGTACCTGTGTTCGCAAAACCGGATGAGCGTCAATGTGGCATTCGGAGCTTTGTTTTGCCCGGGCACGGAATCAATGGTATCGGCTTGACCTTCCGTCTTGGGGCGATGCCTCTGCTCCTCCTTCCTCCCGATCACAGGCGACACCCAGGCAATGACCGTCCAGGATAGAACTGCCAAGCAGTCAGCCCCGCTTCCGATCGTCGGCTTTGTTCTGCTGGCGGCATTGAGCCTGTTCTGGGGGCTGAACTGGCCCGGCATGAAGATCGCGCTGGCAGAGGTCCCGGTCTGGTGGTTTCGCGCCATGAGCGTCGCCGCCGGAGCGTTCGGACTGTTTGCAATTGCCTTCTTTACAACCGGAAGCATTGGTTTGACCCGGCGCGAGATCGGGCCGGTGATTGTCTGCGCGATCTTCAACATCGTCGGATGGCACCTGTTCACCGGTTATGGTGTTTCGCTGATTCCGGCCGGAAGAGCCTCGATCATCGCCTTCACCATGCCGGTCTGGGCCGCGATCCTGGGAACCTTCGTTCTTGGCGAGGCGATGACCCGGTACAAACTGGCGGGCCTGGTTCTGGGTGTCGCCGGCCTGGCGGTTCTGATAGGCCCGGATCTGGTCGTGCTTCAGGTTGCGCCGGTCGGCTCGTTCATGATGCTTGCCGCGGCGGTCAGTTGGGCAATCGGAACGGTGCTGTTCAAAAAGCAGGATTGGGATTCCTCGGTCTCCGCGCTCATTGGCTGGCAAATGGTCGTGGCGTTGCTGGTTATAACGCCGGGCGCCATGCTTCTGGAGCCGTTGCCCGATCTGACCCAATTGTCTGGCGGGGCGATGGTTGCGCTCGCCTATCTGTTCACGGTTCCCATGATCTTCTGCTATTGGGCGTTTTTCACGGTCGTTCGCATGTTCCCCGCGGCAATCGCGGCGATCGGCACGCTTGCCGTTCCGGTGGTCGGGGTCTATTCGAGCGCGCTGATCCTCGGGGAACCGACAGGTTGGAAGGAAGTTGTCTCCATGCTGTTGATTTGTTGTGCTATTGCAAGCGTGCTTGTGCTTCCGGCATTGCTGCGCAACAGGGCGTGAAATTATTGAAGGGGGCGGCTGGTGCTTCCGGTACGGTCCGCACATCGGGGGGAAGTTTTATGAAGTTTGCTGCAATCCTTGCATTGATTGCCATGGCAGTCATACCGGCCAGGGCTGCCGACCTTCGCCTTTGTTATGATATCGGCCTCGGCCCGGAAAACGTGGTCGTGTCCGAAACCGGCGCAACGCACCGCAGGTTTTACGAGAATCAGGTCATGTTCCTGCAGATCGATACGATCGAACCGGCTGCCGCTGCTTATGGGGTTGCCGTGGTCTATCCCGATCCCGAAAACGGCATGCCGGTTTGCCAGGCCGCGGTCGGCTACAGCGGGGTTGACCTGATGGCGGCGAAATCGAGCTACGATGCCTCTGAGGGGCTCACGGTGAGCATTCCGACAAAGGTTTACGATCCCGACACGGCAACGTCGGTGCCCGGCGACCCGCTCGTGATCAAAGTCAATCTTGCGACCGGCCTGATTTCCAGGAATTAAGGGGTATCCAAACCGTCAAGGCGGCCAGATCCAAAGGATCATTGGCACGGCGACGATGGCAATCAGAATCTCCAGCGCCAGGCCGACACGGAAATAATCGGAAAACCGATAGCCGCCCGGACCCATGACGAGCGTGTTCGATTGATGTCCGATCGGGGTCAGAAAAGGCGAGGCGCAACCGATTGCGACAGCCATCAGGAACGGGTCGGCGGACAGCCCGAGAGGGCCGGCAAGGCTGACGCCGATCGGCGCCATCAGTACGGCGGTCGGGGTGTTCGGGATCAGGTCTGACAGCCACATTGAGGCAATCAGCAGACAGGCGATAATCCCCCAGACCGGCATTCCACCGCTGGCATTGATCAGCGTGGTCGCAATGAGCGCGGTTCCTCCGGTTGATTGCAGCGCCTGTCCGATCGGTATCAGCGCGCCGAGCAGAACGATGACCGGCCATTCGATACTGGTGTAGAGTTCGCGGGCGGTGATTGTCCGGGTCGCAACCAACGCGACAACGGCGGTTACGAAGGCGATGGTGACCGGCACGAGACCGGATGCGGCAGCCGCGACGGCGGCAGCGAATATGGACACCGGGATCATGATGTTCTGGCGCTGTGGCCTGCGCAGACCTCTTTCCGCCAGTTCCAGAAGCCCAAGCAGATTGCAGCCCTGGTCGAGAGCGTCGACCTCGCCCTGCAAAAGCAAAACGTCCCCGACTCTGAAGCTTGTGTCGACCAGACGGGTCCTCGGCCTTTCGCCACGCCGCGAGATCGCAAGGAGATTGATGCCGTAGCGATCATGCATGTGCAATCCGCGCATCGACTGACCCTCGATTGGCGAATTCGGCAGCACCACCATCTCCGCCACCCTGACGTCCTTGGACCGTAACGTCGCCGCCCGGGGAGCGTGATCGCCGAGTTGCTCAAGTTTGCCCTCCTCGATCAACGGATTGAGCACGGACGGATCGCCCTCGAGTACAACGACATCCTGCTCGCGGACCCGTTCGATACCGTGCGGGGCCAGCCGGCGGCGGCCCTGACGGATAATCGCCATGACGGTCAGTTCGTTTTCGCAACTGCGTTCAAGCTGACGCACCTGTTGTCCGATGATCGCCGATCCCGCCGGGACGCGCGCTTCTGTCACGTAATCCTCGACGTGGAAAATTCCGGTTCCGGACGCTGCCGGGAGCCGTTGCGGCAGGAGTCGCCAGCCGATTGTCGCGAGATAGCAGAGCCCGGCCAGTGCGACGACGATTCCGACGGGAGTAAAGTCGAACATATTGTAAGGTTTGCCGGTGAAGTCCTCGCGAAAGGTCGAAATCACGATGTTGGTCGGCGTTCCGATAAGCGTCACCAGCCCGCCGAGCAGCGAGGCAAACGAAAGGGGCATCAACAGCAGTGACGGCGACCGGCGCGCCTTGCCGGCATTGCGCAGCGTGACCGGTACCATCAGGGCCAGGGCGCCGACATTGTTCATGATGCAGGACAAAAGGGCTACCGCACTGGAACCGGCGGCAACCTGCCGGAACGTGGATATTCGCGTCGGCGCGAGCAGGGCGGCCAACCAGTTCACGACGCCGGAATTCTGCAGGGCCCGGCTGATGACCAGAACTGCGGCGACGGTTATGACGGCGGGGTGTCCAAAGCCGGCAAAGGCCTGCATGGCCGGAACCACACCGAGATAGACACCGGCCAGCAAGGCCAGCACCGCGACAATATCGTAGCGCCACCTGCCCCAGACAAACAGCAACAGCGTGCAGGCGATAATGCCGAAAACGATGACATGATCAAGGGTCACGGCTTCACCATTTTCTTGGCTGTCATCGGATAACAGCGGAAGCGGCACCTGTCCCGGAATGTTGTCCCGAAGGCTGAATCCGGGCGCTTCACGATGATGCCACTCAATCCATGGTGCAGCACAACATATCAAGGCGCGCAAAAAATGGCCAGCTTGGGCGCTGGCGGCGGGTTAATGAAAGAGGTCATTTGTCCCTGGGAGGTCTCGGGGAACTTGACGTCGAAAAAAGGGTGTTGGTGCACTTTGTCGATGGGAGTGTCGAGTGTTTCGAGACAGTCCCGAACCGTAGCGATGCGGTGGCGTTTACAACCAAAACGATGTCGCGCGGTCAGGACATCGGTCGGCGTGAATGGAGAAAGTTCGGACCCGCAGGGTTCGCAAGTCCGAACGGGCGCCGGGCGATCAGCCCGCTCCATCGAAGGCCTGAGCGAAGCGAAGATCCGCCGCGAGATAGGAAATTGGTGGCGCAAATAGGAGAAAGTTCGAACCCGCAGGG
>Ga0207422_1002356_pt1 | contig 25548 bp, 27 predicted proteins | sample MarCyaLeptolynsp_FD_187757 | JGI IMG/M metagenome (GOLD analysis project Ga0207422, IMG submission 187757) | Marine cyanobacterial communities from Panama - species 1 Leptolyngbya sp. (SPAdes) | ecosystem: Environmental > Aquatic > Marine > Unclassified | place: Panama: Panama City | collected... | reverse complement strand
CGAAGCGCATCACGCCAATCGATTCACCATTTACTTTATCTAGAGGTAATTTTTTGCCCACTGACATTAATTGAGCGCCCTGTGTAATGACTTTCATATCGTCGTCGTCATAGCTGTCTTTCTTATCTGTTGCCAAAGTGATAGGAAAGTCATTTTTTGTCAGCAGGGTTGATATGACTTTGGGCTCAAATAAAGTGTCACCGTTTAGTATCAGGAAATCATCGTAAAAATGTTCTTTCGCCATCCAGCAACTAGCAAGATTGTCGGCGATCTCATAAAAAGGGTTGTAAACAAAATTGATTTTATCCTGGTACTTGCTTTTTAATAATGACTCAATGCGTTGAGCAGCATATCCCACTACCGCAACAATATGATTAATGCCAATTTCGTTTAATGCATCGATTTGCCACTCAATAAAATGCTTGTCGGCTATAGTTAGCAAGCATTTGGGTGAGGATTCTGTATGGGGCAGTAAGCGGCGTCCTTGGCCAGCACATAAAATAATGGCTTTCATTAAAAAATAATTAAAAAAGAGTTAGTGTTAGGCAGCAAGATATATGAAAATAAGTGCTAATTTCATCATCGGCAACTATACACTATCGTTTAACAGAAGGTGATGATTATTCAATAGTGGATTAGCATATTTTGATTATTACGAGATACATAACTCGCGAGATACTCAGACCTTTTGCGTTAATTTGTGGTGTGCTTTTATTGTTGATGGTCAGTTATAGTGCGCTGGTACTTTTGGCTGATGCTGAAAGTAATCTCATTCCCGGTGACCTGTTAGCGGTATTGATTATTTCGAAAACAATCGCTGCTTTTGAGTTGTTTCTACCGCTAGCTCTTTACATCACTTTGCTTCTGGGTTTAGGTAAGCTTTATTCTGAACAAGAAATAAGCGCTTTGCAGGCATCAGGGATGAGTGTGTTTGGATTAATGAAAAGCCTTATGCCATTGATTGTATCCATCACTATACTGACCGCTATTGTTGCTATGTTTGTGCGTCCCTGGGCTTATGACCTTCGTTACAGTGCTAAATTTCAAGCACAGCAGACCTATGATTTTGAGCATTTAGAAGAAGGATACTTTTATGAAAACAAAGATTCTGGTCAAGTCTATTTCGTGAGAGGAATTGATACAAAGAATGATATTAAGCAGGATATATTTATTTACCAGCCTAAAGATGAAGCTTCACAAATTATCTATGCAGAGCAAGGTTATACTAAAGAAGGCTTAGATAAATTGTCTCCAATCATGGTGTTCAGAAATGGTTCGGCCTATCAACTGACAAGATCAGATGTGGATACTTTAATTGATTTTAATCAGTTCACTATTGAGCCTAAAAATAAGCAAATTGCATCTCCTTCGTTCAAACGTAAAGCTGCTTCTACCCAGTACCTAGCCGGCTCGATAGATAAAAATGAGCAAGCTGAGTTTCAATGGCGTGTGACTTCAGCATTTAAAGCACTACTGCTGGCAATTATTGCAATACTGTTGGCAAAAACTTCACCCAGGCAGGGCCGATATGGGAAATTAATACTTGGTATTCTATTTTTCTTTGTTATACATGCGAGTAGTTTGGTTTCAAAAGCTTGGATGGAGCAAGGCGTGTTGAGCCCTATTCCTGGTATGTGGAGTATAGTTATTGTTTTGCTTATGTTCACAGCAGTATTAAGCAAGCGTTATAGCTGATTATGTTTATACTTCAACGTTATATCGGCATGAGTGTTGTGCGAGGGTTTTTGCTTCTCGCATTAATTATGGTGTCATTGTTTTCTATTATTTTACTTATTGATGAGCTTGATCAGGTAGGGACTGGTAGTTACAACTGGTGGTTAGCACTAAAGTATGTTTTCTATCACACGCCTAAACTATTACTAGATTTTGCTGCATTCATTAGTTTGGTTGGTTCTATTATTGCATTGGGTGCTCTTGCATCAAATCATGAATTGGTTGCAATAGAGAGTGTAGGCGTATCTCCCAGAGGGGTTGTCAATTCAGTATTGTTTGCAGCCTTGATTTTAATGATTCTGGTGTTACTTAATGCGCAATTTGTAATCCCGGCGACATTGCAAACAGCACACATTGAGAAAACTCTGGCGGTTGAAGGAAAAGGCGATTTCATAAGTGAGGCGGGTTACTGGGCGCAAAGTAATCATCGATTTATACATATTAAAGACGTTGAGAATGGGCGTATTCCTGTTGATGTGGAGATATTTGAATTTAACGATCAATATAAATTATTGCGCTATTTGTTTGCTGAAAAAGTATTGCTTGCGAATGAGAAATTATGGCAACTTCAAAATGTAACAATAAAAGAGGTGGTCGATGGTGAGCTTAAGGTAGAGAGGTTAGCCAAGGCGCAATGGGAATCATTTTTAACTGCGACACAATTGGGTGTAATTGTTTCTAAGCCTGAGGCTCTGTCAATTAGTAATTTATATCATTTTGTACAAGGTCTAAAACAACGTGGTGAGCAATTTTACCGTTATGAGTTGTTGTTTTGGCAAAAGTTAACTACACCTGTTTCTGCAGCAATTATGATCCTGCTGGGCATGCCTTTTGTATTTGGTTCACAACGAAGTGTGTCTACTGGCAAACGCATAACATTAGGAGTATTAGCTGGAATTGCTTTTTATGTGGTGACACAAATTGTGACACATGTTGGATCTTCGATGCTGTGGCCACCTTTGGTCATAGCAATACTTCCTGCCAGTGTTGTGTTAGCGATTTTATTGTTTATTCAATGGCAGGCTACGCGCAAGTACGCTTAGTAATTATTTTTTCAGGGCTACTTTTATTAAAACATTTCTTATCCATGTCTAGTGTGTAGCTTTGTTTTTGTATTTCCCATTGATGTGCATTCTGTGATACATCAAATAATAAAAATTGAGCTTGATAGTTTGGTTGTTGGCTGATGCTAGATGAGGATGGCATGCCGATAACAGGGATTTGAAAGTTATTGCTGCATTTAATAGATTCAACACATGAATGATGACCGTGACCATGCAGCACTAGATTCACAGGGTATCGAGTTAATAAAGTAATTAATTCTTTGTGATTAAGTAAACTTTTGCGTTTGGGCGTATTGGTCAGTGTAATTGGGTGGTGTATAAGTAGGATTTTACAATAAGCATCTAATTTCTTGCTGTGTAATATATTTTTTAGACGCTTAAGCTCTAGCTCATGTATTTGACCTGTTGCGCGAAACCAAGGGGCATCAAACACACTGTTGACTCCAATAAAAGCTATATTTTTTCGTAGCCGAACTATGGGGTAAAGTTCATTCAGTCGTGTGAGCCCATTGTTTGAATAACTGTTATTGGATATTTCATTGTCATCGCATAAATAGGGTTCCCAAAGTTTAAAGCTGCGCGACCACTGTTCATTAGTGTATAAGTCATGATTGCCAGGGATAACAGTGATGTTATATGGGTCACCTAGGTTCTCTAGCCATTCTTTTGCTTGTGCGAACTCATTTTTTAAACCGATATGCGTCAGATCTCCTGTGATGGCATAATGATCAATATTCAATTGTCTGATTGTTTCTATAGCCAGGTCTAATACCCATCTTTGATGAGCATGGCGTCGCCTGCGCAACCAAGATAAGTAGCCAAGAACACGTTTGTTTAGAAGGCGTAATGGATTGGGGATACCAATAGAAGACAAGTGCAAATCTGAAAGTTGCACAAAGCGTAAAGACTCATTAGCATGCCCGCCAACTTGATTGCTCTCATTCATTATGATTCTGACTTGTATAGTCTATGATAGTACCGACCAGAGATAGCACATTAAGCGTTAAAGTTACTTAATATTATATACAAATATGATTTACCACATTATAAATTCTTGCGATGTCGCATTATGGGGTGTTTCGCAACAAGAACGTATAAGAAAAGTCTTGGCTAAAGTGGGTGAATTTAGTGAATGCTCAGATCTGGAACAGCTGGCTAGTGGTGAAAAAATTCTTCTTTTACGTGCGGACTATTTATTTGAAGCAAATGTCATAAAAAACTTGATCATGCAACAGAATGCTCTTCTAGTTAGTTCTTGTCACAAAAAAAATCCTGCAGCGGCATGGATTAATAGCGATCACTGTATGGAAGTAAAAGCCATACTGGCATCTGATAATATAGTAAATCTGTCTTCAGCAATTGCTGCTGTTACACCTCAGGAACTCACAGGTGGGTATGATCCTCGTTTAAGAAAATATGATCTGGCCCATGTGGTTGAGGTTACCGAACAAAACAAACAAATAATAGAAAACTATCTTTATGACAAATCTTATAAAGGTATTACTGATTTAGTGACTAAATGGTGGTGGCCACTACCAGCAAGATGGACAGTTAGAAAGTGTGCTGCAATGAATATCACGCCCAATATGGTGACAGGGTTTGGTTGGTTATTGACTATATTCTGCGGCTTCGCTTTTTATTATGGCGAACTAGCCATTGGTTTGTGTGCAGCATGGGTGATGACGTTTCTTGATACTGTCGATGGCAAGCTGGCACGTGTAACGCTGCAATCGAGCAGAATTGGGCATGTCATGGATCATGGGCTTGATATCATTCATCCGCCAATTTGGTATTGGTGTTGGTTAATGGGTTTGGGTATTGATGAGATAACATTTTTAAGTATCACCTTGCCGGTAATACACTGGATGTGGATTTTATTCGCAGTCTATGTGGGCGGGAGGATATTTGAAGGATTGTTCCAATTATTTTTCAATGACATCAGTATTTTTTGCTGGAAGCCAATTGACTCATTTCACCGCTTAATCACAGCACGCCGCAACCCATGTATGATTTTGCTAACACTATCTTTGATTATAGCGGATGCAGAATCAGGTTTTATGTGGGTTGTTGCGTGGTCGGTATTGTCTACTGTAATACTTGGCATACGTTTCTTTTATGCATGTTTCGTACGTATGCTTTCGGGGCGTTTGGAGTCGTGGGTGGAAAATATAGAACCCAGCGTGTCTCAATCAAATTTGGCAGTTAGATTATTTACTGGATATCCTGCGTTAAAGACTATAGCGCCATTATTAAACTCTGACTAATAAACTTGATTATGCCTAGTAACAATATAGAAAAGGATCATATTGTTGCCATAAGTAATCCCCGTAGTGGTAGAAATAAACGCGGTGGCTTTGAAAAGTTTAAAAAAATACTAGCTGACTTCCCGTCAATTGATCATATAGTTACTAACGATGAGACTAACCTCATTAGTGCGTTAGATAAATGCAAGCAAAATGCCTGTGATATTCTTATTGTTAATGGCGGAGATGGAACCCTGCTGCATATTCTGACTTATTTAAAGCGAGTAGAAAATCTGGCTTTTAACCCACGCCTGGTATTGTTGCAAGCAGGTACAACCAGCATGGCTTATGGTGATGTGGGCTGTAAAGGTCGGCTAAATTCGGTGTTGAATAAAATTATTAGTTTTGCTGCCGGTAGCTCTGGTGAGCTATCTCAGACTGAGCGCACTGTATTACGCATGACATTGCCAGAAACTTCGCAAATGGCATGTGGTATGTTTTTCGGAGGCGGGGCCATTTACAATGGCATTTTATATTGTCGACAAAATTTACATACTAAAGGCATGCGTGGTGAATTAGGCCCATCTATGGCCATGATCCGCTATTTACTAGACTGGCTGACAGTAAATAAAATGACCACTGCTACGCATGCACACGTACAGAGCGACTCAATGGGTGTGGTTGAGGGTGAATTTACTATTATTACAGCAACTACTTTAAAAAGATTATTAATGGGTGTTTATCCGTTTTGGGGTAAATCGGTGTCAAATTCAAGTCTTGCATTGTCACTGATTAAACGTAACGCACCTAAGGCGGCCAAGGCGTTTATGAAAATCCTTTCTGGGAAACCGCCAGGCGTCGAACCTAAAGAGGATTATTACCGCAGTATTTATTCTTCTAGAGTAACAATGGATATTCACGATGGGTTTACTTTAGATGGTGAGCTTTTTGGTAAACCAGGTCACTTGACGCACGTAGTGCTTGAATCGGCCGGTGAAGTAACGTTTTTAACTACATGAGTAAACAGCTCAATCAATTTATTTACCACGACTTGCAGTATCAGCAGGATGAAGTTCTTCAAGCCTTTGTCGATGAAATAAATAATAAACTTAACAGTTGTGTAATTGGCGTGGTTTTTTATGGTTCTTGTATGCGCTCACGACAGTATCAAGACGCAATGCTAGATTTTTATGTCGTTGTTGATAAATACTCGAATGCTTATAGTAATTATTGGTACCGCATTGCCAATCGTTTGTTGCCTCCCAATGTATTTTTTATTCAGGTTCATATAAGAGAGCAAGTGTACCGTGCTAAATATGCTGTAGTCAGTCAACAGAATTTATTAGCAGCTGTAGACAATGGTTTTCATTCGTACTTTTGGGCTCGTTTTACTCAGCCAATAGCGTATATATATGCAAATAATAGTGATTTTAAAAAACAACTTGCTGATATCCAATGTATTGCTGCGCAATCTTTTTATTGCGCCGTTATGCCGAGATTTGAAGGCGCTCCTACTAGCGGTGAATTCTGGGTTGAAGGCCTACAGTTGACTTATGCTGCTGAATTGAGGGCAGAGACAAAAGCCCGTGCAGCACATATCTATGACAGTGACCGAGAGTTCTATGATGAAGTTTTTTCGGGATTATTAGCTATACAAGACTACCGACAGCAAAACATGTTAGTTAATAATTTTAAATGGAAGATTAGAATTATATATGGAAAGTTTTTGTCAGTACTCAGGTTGATGAAAGCGACAACTACATTTATTGGTGGGGTGGATTATATTGCTTGGAAAATTGAGCGACATACAGGTGAGCCGGTACAGGTAAGTAATAAAATGCGCAAGTACCCATGGATATATTGTTGGCCGGTTATTTTTCGTTTACTCAAGCAGGGCAAAATTCGTTAGCACATTGTGCGTGCGAAATTTAAATTTAATTATATAATTATTATAATATAAAATAATTAAACTACAGCGACCCAACGAGTCTTAAAGATCCGTCGGGTCTAACCTTAGCCCACTGGCTGGTAGGAACTAAGGCTAGGCGTACTATACGTCGAATATTAATTAATGTACGCAATAACATAAGGTTATAAGCGAAATGTAACAAAATTTTTCATTTATAAAATTATGACTGAGATTGATCGAAATAAAATGCGGTTAAAGAAATTAATGTTGCTCCACGGGAAAACTTCACGTCATATTGCAGCATTGTTGGCAAGGGTTACAGGGGATCCCTTGTCTGCTAGAACAGTGCAATCATGGAGTGCGTCGCCAGAGTTAGTTAGTGCTAGGCCTTGTCCCGGTTGGGCGTTATATATTTTGGAAACAGAGTTGCAAATTATTGCTGAAGAAAATTTGATGAATAGTTCTTTTAAACTTACAGAGTTAAAGAATAATTATAAGTGATAATCAAGTGCCTGATTCAACTCCTGTGCAACATTTTTAAATAACCAATGTGCACAAATACTATTATTTATATAGGGTAAGTCTATTACTCTGGGCTTAATATTTATATTAAATAGTGCGGTATTTGGGAAATAAATATCTATTTGTTTTACCCAAATCCAATCGCCTTTGCTTTGGTAAGTTCTAGATTCAAGATCTAAATTAAATTCATGCTGCTCATCCTCAATGCTGCTGATACGAATGGATGCGGCATGATTATGTGTGCTTGTGATTAGTTTCGCAGCAACAATCTCATGATTTGGAATGCGGGAAATGAAAGGTTTAACCAGCTCTGGATTGCATAATGTAAACAATGCATAAGTATTTCTCACAGTGTTGTGGTTTTTTTGCATTAAGTTTCGTTTAGTAAGGTTATATTTGGCCGATAATTAGCGTGGTGCTTATTATAATTATTAAAGGTAAAAGATTGTTTATAAACATCTAAAATGTGTTATTTCGTCCGTAAATTGTAGCCGCCTATCCTCATACAGAATTATCCCTTTTTGCCGATAAACTTCCTAGTTAATTAAAGAAAACTATTCATGAATACTAGTGCTTTTATTCAGAGCAAGGTTTTGTTTGTCTGTGTCTTCCAGGAGAGTAAATAAGAATGGATATAGCAACACTGGTGGGTCTTGTTGGTGCCCTGCTAATTATCTGCATGGCGATTCTTTTGGGGGGAGACTTTGGAACATTTATTAATGCGCCTTCTCTGGTTGTAGTTGTGGGAGGTACCTTCGCAGCAACTTTAGCAAGGATATCTTTAGGTCAATTTTTGGGTTCATTTAAAGTAGGACTTAAATCAATTATGCATAAAAGCATCAATCCACATGATTTGATTGATGAAGCAGTTGAACTTGCAAATGTGGCAAGGAAAGAAGGTATCCTAGCATTAGAAGGGAAGGAAATAGGTCATCCTTTTTTAGAGCGAGGCATTAACTTATGTATAGATGGTCATGCGCCAGAAGTTGTGCAAAAGATGCTGAGTAAAGATATCAATCTAACTATTGATAGACATAACACAGGTATTAAGATGTTTAAAGCAATTGGTGATACTGCGCCAGCTATGGGCATGATAGGAACATTAATTGGCTTGGTGCAAATGTTATCTGCAATGGATGATCCAAAAGCCATTGGTCCCGCTATGGCGATTGCACTTTTAACGACGCTATATGGGGCGATTATTGCTAATGCTGTCGCGTTGCCTATTGCGGATAAACTTAAAAAGATTAGTGCGGAGGAAAGATTGAATAAAAGTCTTATATTGGAATCAATTTCTTCCATTCAAGCGGGTATTAATCCAAAAGTTGTAGAGCAAATATTGTTAACGTTCTTGCCAGAAGGCAAACGTGAAGGTGAAAAAGAGAAAAAAGAGTAAGTAAATAGAGAGATATTAATATGGATGAAGAAGCTCCAGTAGAAGAAAAAGATGAAGGTGCACCAGCCTGGGTGATGACCTTTGCTGATCTCATGTCGCTACTGATGTGTTTCTTTGTCTTGTTATTAGCATTTTCAGAAATGGACGTGCAAAAATTCAAGACTCTATCCGGTTCTATGAAGCAAGCTTTTGGTGTGCAACGTGAAATTAGAGCAGACGAAATACCCAAAGGCACCAGTATTGTTGCACAGGAATTCTCGCCAGGAATCCCGGAACCAACGCCTTTCCAGGTGGTTCAGCAGCAGACATCTAATGATACAAAAGACAATTTACAATTTAATAAAGGTAGTGATGGAGGTGAAAGGAATTTAGCAGAGAAAATGTATGCTGCAGCCATTGAGAGCATCCGCGAAGAGGCGGAAACATTAGTTGAAGATCTGAAAGAAGAAATTGAGACTGGCATGTTGGAAGTAGAGTGGTCTGAGACGGAAATTACCGTGCGCCTTAAAGAAAAAAGTACATTTAATTCCGGCGAAGCAAAACTTAAGTCTTCATCATTTGAAATTATTGATCGTGTCTCCAAATCGTTGAACAAAATTGACGGCAATATTATTGTTGCAGGTCATTCTGATAATGTTCCGATTAATACCTATGAATATCGTTCTAATTGGGAACTGTCTGCAGCTAGAGCGGCAAATGTTGTACATCATTTAACTAAAAAAAATCGTGTTGACGCTAACCGTATTCAAATGCGTGCACATGCAGAAACTAAGCCGCTAGTGCCAAATGATTCATGGGAGAATAGAGCCAGAAATCGTCGTGTTGAGATTGTTATTGCCGGCAACAATTACTTATTTGAAGAATTGCATAACAGTTTTAGTATGAAACAAGTAGAACAAGTCACTGATGAAACTGAGTCAGTGGAGGATCAACCTGCGGAGAGTAGGTGATGAATATGCATAATGGTTAGTCAACATATACATCTGGATGAATTACCAACATCATATATTGTAGTTGAGGCATTAAATACGTATTTTTCAGAAGATGATATTGATTTGCGTGATATTACAAATATTGCCAAACAAGATCCTATTGTACATGCAAATATACTATTTTTAGTAAATGAAGTTTTTGCTAAGCGTAATAGTCCCGTTGTTAATACATTATCAGCAGCGATTAATTTGGTGGGTTTGGAGCCTCTAAAACAAAGGTTGCTGTCAATTCAAACTATCGATGAAGCTAATAAAAGTTTTGCATGTTACGAATTAATAAGAAGTCGCATATATGTCGCTGCATGCTTAACTCAGTTTTGGGCTGATTACATGGGGCAGGCTTCAGCAGAAGAAATGTATTGTGCATCGATGTTTACTGGTCTTGGTGACCTTTCTTATTGTTTGCATGATATTGACACGGCAAAGCACTCTCGAGTTGATATTGAGTCGATACAAACTCTACAAACATTATATCGCAATGAACCTAGTGAAGTATCCTTAATGCCGGATAGCATCCAAGTGATTTTTGAAAATGATTCAATGTCGGAACGGTTAAAACTGAGCATTTTAGTTTATGAATTAGTTGCATGTTTAGAGTACGGTTATGCAACGGAGCAGCTGAAACAAGCGTTACTTGATTTATGTGATTACGTAGGTATCGGTATACATCGGGCTGGTTATGACCTAGCGCGACAGTTGGTCCACATAGAAAGACAGACAAATTATCATGTTTGTCATCATAGCCAGTTTTTACTTGCAACAGACATGCAAGCCATTGATCCTGCTGAAAATTTTATATGAATATTCGATGGGTAAAAGCTATTTGCCAATGTAAAGTATTCCTAGAGTGGGCCGATAATAGCAGAAAGGCAGGCTTGCTTAATTAGGAAATTCAATGGAATACATTCTCTCTTGGTCTATAACTTTTAAGTATATTGTACAGGTGGTATTAACCTTTGCCTTTGTTGCTGCTTTGGCAACCGTAATAGTCTTATATATAGTAGACGTCACGCAGACAAAACAAGCGATTCGTAGAAATTATCCTGTCATCGGTCGTTTCCGTTATTTGTTTGAATACCTAGGAGAATTTTTTAGACAATACTTCTTTGCTATGGATCGCGAAGAGTTACCATTTAATCGTGCACAAAGGTCGTGGGTGTACCGCGCCGCAAAAAATATTTCTAACACTGCAGCTTTTGGTTCCACGCGCGATCTAAGGAAACCAGGAACAGTTTTATTTGCTAACTGCCCATATCCTACTATGTCAGAGGATGCAACATCCCCAGACTATGAAACTATTGGACCTTATGTAGATAAGCCTTATGTGACTCGTTCAATCTTTAATATCTCTGGTATGAGTTATGGTGCATTATCCAAACCTGCGGTTAAAGCATTAGGTCTTGGCGCAAAAAAAGCAGAATGTTGGTTAAATACTGGAGAAGGTGGTTTATCACCTTATCATTTAAGTAGTGGTTGTGATTTAGTATTTCAAATTGGTACTGCCAAGTATGGGGTACGCGAGCCAAATTCTGCAAAATTGAGTGATAAAAAGTTACGCGAAGTTGCTGCCCATCATCAAGTAAAAATGTTTGAGATTAAACTCAGTCAAGGTGGCAAGCCCGGTAAAGGCGGGATTCTACCTGCAGATAAAGTGTCGCAGGAAGTTGCTGATATTAGAGGTATACCAGTAAATACTGATTCCATCAGTCCTAACCGTCACCCGGAGATTAAGTGTGATGATGATCTGTTGGATATGATTAACCATGTAAGGGAAGTGACAGGTAAACCAGTAGGTTTTAAAACAGTTATTGGTTCAGAAAACTGGCTCGATCATTTATGTACAGCAATATTAAGGCGTGGTGAAAAAAGTGCGCCTGACTTTATTACAGTAGACAGCGCTGATGGGGGCACCGGCGCAGCACCATTACCATTACTAGATGACATGGGCTTAGCTTTATATGAGAGTTTGCCCATTGTGGTTAATAAATTAACTGAATATGGACTGCGTGGTCGAATTAAAATTATCGCTTCCGGCAAATTGATTAATCCGGCAGATGTTGCGTGGGCATTGTGTGTCGGTGCAGACTTTATTACTTCTGCTCGTGGCTTCATGTTTTCATTGGGTTGTATTCAAGCGTTGCAGTGCAATAAAAATTCATGTCCTACGGGCATTACCACTCACGATAAGAAATTACAAAAAGGGCTCGATCCAATTATTAAGTCTGAGCGTGTTGCAAGTTATGTAAAAAATATGGTGTATGAAGTAGGTATGATTGCGCACTCTTGCGGCGTGAATCATTTTAGGGATTTAGAACGCCATCATGCGCGAGTAATGCAGGGGGATGGACTATCAGTTCCATTAGATAAGCTTTATCCTAAAGTAGAACCCTTATTTGAAATGGAAAGAAGAGATTGGAGTACACGCCCGTGGTCAGCAAAAGAGCATGCTGCATTAGATGCGGATGAGTCTATTAATGATTCGGCACAAAATAAAAAAGTTTCTTAATTTCTTTGTAGATATTAATTTCAAATGATTAGTAAAATTTTATCCTTATTTAAAAGTAATAAGCAGGCAAATTTGCAAGATATCCAACAGATGCAAACGTTGGAGTCTTTGAATGTTGCATACGATGACTATCAAGGGCTTGCTGATCCCCATAAAATCGAGGAATTGCTGTTACAAATCCGCACTCAAGAAGATGCTTTTTCAAAGCATGAAGTGATTTCTTATCTGGGCGACTTATTTCAATCAGTTACAGTAGCACTGCGTGCAGCCACATTAGATGCAAAGACTATTGAAATATGGTCGCAGATATTAAGAGAGTTACTGGTAAGTATTCATTACACTGGCGAGTATTTGGCAATTGCTGAAAATATAAAACAGGACCTGGATAGTAACAAAGATATTATTCAATGTACTCAACAAGCAAAAGACTTGCTTATAGCCTTCTCAAGTAGTCTGACGGAGGATCATGAGGAAATGCATGGTTATCTGATTGCAATCGCAGGTAAGCTAAAATCAATCTATGCAGATATGGCTGCAGCGAGTGATGATTATTTCTCTCGCGAATCAATGACAGGCAATATTAATAATTCCTTTGAGGAGGGAATAATACAGTTGGGTGAATCGATAGATAATAGTGATAACTTAGATGACCTTAAAAGTGGCCTTAATCACATAGTTACTGCCTTGCAAGCCAAAATTATTGCTGAAGTTGAAGCTGAGGAGAATGAAACAAAAGTCCTCGAAAATAAAATTGCCGGTATGAGTAATAAAATAAAACTGCTTGAGGATCATGCCAAAGATTTGGAAAAAACAATCCATCAGAAACATATGGAAGCCATCACTGACCCTCTAACAGGCCTGTACAATCGTGCAGCCTATGTGCAATCGTTAGAAAAAGCATGGATGAAATGGCAGCAAGATCAAGTGCCTAGTACAATGTTGGTATGGGATATAGATCATTTTAAAGTAGTCAATGATCGTCACGGCCATGCTGCAGGAGACAAAGTATTGCAGTCAGTAGCCAAGAAGTTAGAAACAGGTGTGCGCAAAGGAGATGTCTTAGCCCGGTTTGGTGGAGAAGAGTTTGTTATGTTGTTGACAGATAAAACTCTTGAAGAAGGTATTCAATTAGCGGAAAGAATTCGCGCACTAATTTCAGCAACAGAATTCACCTACAAGCAACAACCTCTGCATGTAACAATATCTTGTGGTGTAGCTTCATTTATGCAGAAAGATACGCCAACATCTATCTTTGAGCGTGCTGATAAGGCGCTGTATAAAGCAAAGCGTAGCGGGCGTGATCGAGTTGAGGTTTTAAAAGTTGCTTAATAATGATAGCTTAAGTAATAAATAATCCATCGGCAATAATTGATTGATTCCTTCCCATCTTTTTCGCATGTTGCATAGCCTTAGTTGCACGCGAAAAAATACTTTCGATACTGTCGTTGGATTCTAGTTTTGCAATACCACTGCTTATTGTGAGATGCAGTGATTTTTTTGTATCTACTTTAAAATCACACATATCTATCGCTTTTCTAATGCGTTCACTGATTAATAGTGAGTTCTCTGTAGTGACGCCCTTGAGAATAAGGCAGTAAGTGTCATCTTCATATCTAAATAAAAGATCGGTATCTCTAATACAGTTACGCATTACTTGCATTGCTTGGTATAAAATTTCATCCCTAGTGATAAAGCCATAGTTTTGGGTAACACTGTCAAAACGATCAATATCAAAAAGTATCACTGACATAGGTACTCGTTCTCTGTGAGCCAGTTTTGCTTCACGTGAGACAAGTTGTTCAACTAACACGGCGTTGGCAAGACCAATTGCCTCTTCATTTCCTGCTAATAGAGCATTCGCTTTTTCTTGAATAATTGCACGCAGTGGATGAGTTAAAAGAGACGTTATTAACTCGATGCTTTTAATTGCTGTTTTGCTGATAGTAACATCATGGTAAATTGTAATATCGCCTAAAAATTCATCATAGACTTCCAAGTGTAGATGGCATTGAGGTGCTAATTTATGTCCTACTTGATAAGTAATGCCAAGTAATGGGTATCGATAGCGCACGCCACTAATGACATGGATGGATTGAATACATTCGTCAAATGTACTGAGTAATGATTCAATACTCGGCTGATTTTGAAACTTCAAAACAAAACTTAACACCGAGTCCTTTGGTTCGGCCTCAATCACTGAAGTTTGAGTATTAATTGGATCAACTAATTTTATATTTTTCATCTATTTTATTTTTATTCTTAAAAGTTAGATACCTAAGAGAATCGCGAATGTTAATGAACACGTTACTGATAAAGTATTAGTACATATACGTATATAGTTATAAGTTAACAACTGTTTACAATCAGTATGTATGCGTCAAATAAATGACGAGTATAAGTATGCAGAAGCCTGTTATTTACAGGCTTCTAAGCTAAGTTTGAAGTGATTTATGCTTGAACGGATCGATTAGCTTCCGAACTGATCTTTTGGCTGCCATCTTCGGAATAAACGATAGTATGATTTGTATCAAATAGGCTATGCAGTTGGTGGAGAGTATTGTTTGCTTGCTTTAAGCGATGATTAACAAGCGAGCTGTTTTCAGCATTTTTTTGTTGGCAAGTTTTCAGTAGCTCAATAGTCTTTTGCCATTTTTCTGTAAGCGGTTGATCACTGGCAAATTTATCGAGTACAGGAGAGAAACGAGTTTCCAACTCAGATAATTGCATAATAGTTTCTTGCTTTTGCAAAGTAATTTTATTCAGATCAGTTGCATCACCTGTTAAAAGTAATTCTCTTTCTGCCGATAACTGATCTAGGAAAGTAGTAATGCAATTTTGTAATTCATTGAGTACTTCATCTGCGTGTAGGTTATTCATATTCCAATCCTTGGTAGTGTTGCGTACCGGGCTATAGTTGTAACTACTTCAATAGCTCGTCAATTTCAATTAGCTTATCGGCTATAGCAGCACTATTAATTTCATAGCGTCCTTCAGCTAAGGCAGATTTAATTTCATCTATTTTTTGCCGGTCAACAATGGGTTCTGCTGACAGGTTTGAAATTACCTGATCAATTTTTTGAGCCGAATTGGTTAAATCTACTTGATCAGCTGAATTACCGGCCGCCGCAGCTGCTGTTGAATTAGCTTTTGGCGTGCTCGCATCATCAACAGTTTTGGCTGTTGATTTTGAGCCTGAACCAGTTACCTGGTTATTGGAGTTAATATTTCTAATCACGTCAGTCATCTTCTCTTACCTTTTCCTGATTTCCTTATATCGGCAAAATATGCCATTTCTTTAGTAAATTTTATGCAATTTGGTTAAATATTGACATGCACCACACTATCTTTGCTCAGTGTTCCTTCCAACTCTTTATTGGAAGATAAATTTCTTACTCTAATTCGATCACCTTCAGCAGCTGAACTAAGAGCTGTCGCAGCGGTACGAATTTCCAGACCATTGATGCGTGCTATCACGACGACACGATCACCACGTTTAATTGCCATAGGCTTTTCTAATGCAAGTACCTGAATAATATCGCCTTTTCTTAAAGGCCGTTTAGCTTTCAAGCCCAATGGGCTTTGTTGTTTATCAAAATACTCACTATGAGTGAAGCTAATTTCTCTTTTTTCCAGAACGATATTGGCATTTGAGAGAATGGTTCCACGCGCAATTGCAGAGTTGGTTACCCACACCTCTTCAAATAGCTTAATTTGTGCACCTACGTAAATTTTCCATGGTTTGTGGTCGCTACAACGTATGCCAACTGTAGTGTGACCTGCCTGAGAGGCACCCGGTGGCCAAAATGCCTGTAATGGTAAAGAACACTTGTGTAATTGCAGGCGTTTATCTAAGCGTTTGATTTCAATACGGGTTGAATCATCCTGTGAATTAATCGCCGAAGTAATAAATTGTTCAGCCGTCGAAATTATGTCGCTATGTGCGTGAACGCTTTTTAGTTGCTTATCAGGACCTGCTGCTACCACACTTATACTTATATATAAGCATAGCGCAACGATGTGTCTTAAAGATTGTTTACCCATTTGTTTATTCATTAACGTCAATTGTTCAACGCTATTTCCTGTTAATTAATCATTATTAACTAATCAAGCAATCTTCGTGCCGGGAGTTGCTGATGGGTATGTTTAGTATGCATGCAGTAAATGTATGCAAGTATTGCCGGGGGGGTGGCAAGACTTGATGAAGAGTGTTGCCGTTATTAGTTTTATACGTGACGAAGTGGTGATATTAGCGGGCAACTGGTCTTTATCGGCTGGCACAGCGATTGCTTTAGCTATAGCAACTAAATTTAGTAAACAGCTATGGCTAACCCAATCGATAAATTATTTGGAATACATGAACAAGCACTTACATTGCGTGCTGCACGTTCAGAAATATTAGCAACTAACCTGGCTAATTCAGACACTCCGCACTACAAAGCCAGAGATATAGATTTCAGGTCTGCCATTCAAGCTTTACAGAATGGCCAGGCACAAAAAAATATTCGTTTAGAAAAAACTAATTCCAAGCATGTTTCCAATGGTATGGATGCACTCGCAAGTTACGCCGTTCGTTATCGTGTGCCATCACATCCGTCGCTGGATGGAAATACCGTTGATTCAGATTTCGAGAAATCAGCATTTACAGAAAATGCAATTCGTTATCAATTTAGTTTGAATCGTCTAAGTAAAAAAATTAGTGGATTTATACGAACTCTTAAAGGTGAATAATAAAAATGTCTTTATTTAAAATTTTTGATATTTCAGGTAGTGGTTTAAGCGCACAAAATGTTCGCCTTAATGTCACCGCGAGTAATATTTCAAATGCACAATCGGTTGCAGGAACAGCCGCAGGTGCATACAAAGCGCGTAACCCAGTTTTTGCAGCCATGTACAAAGATGCGTTTAGTACTCAAAGTGAAAATGTGGGTGTGCGAACCTTAGGTATTGTAGAAAATAATACTGAAGCCCCTAAAAGATATGAACCAGGGAATCCATTGGCAGATGCGGAGGGTTATATTTATTTATCTAACGTTAACCCTATTGAAGAAATGACAAACATGATGTCTGCGTCGCGCAGTTATCAAAATAATGTAGAGGTTATTAACACATCAAAAGACCTTCTGCTTCAGACCATACGTCTGGGTGAATAATTAGGAGCATTATGATGGAAATTGGAACTAACAAAGCATTTAGTAATGAATTTGGCGTACAACGTTTTCAAACTGAGGAAGGTAATAAAAAACAATTAGGGCAGGAAGATTTTTTAAGGTTGATTGTTGCCCAGATTGAAAACCAAGATCCATTTGAACCGGCAGAAAACGGTGAGTTTATAGGCCAACTTGCTCAGTTTGGTACCGTGGATGGCGTGAATAATTTAAATGAATCTTTTGCAGAATTTTCACGCAGTATTGCAGGTAATCAAGCACTTAATGCTGCAAGCCTGATTGGTAAAAGTGTACAAGTTGACGGCAGTCAGGTGACATTAACCCAGGGTGAGCCCGTGACTGCTTATGTCGATGCAACCGGACAAGTAGGTACAGCCTTAGTGGAAATACGTGGTGTCACAGGAGAGGTTATTCAAACTAGAGAAGTGCCACTTGTTAATAACAAATTAAATAGCTTTACATGGGATGGTTTGGATAGTACGGGTAACGCGGTAGAAGATGGAGTTTATTTTTTATCAGCAACTGTACTTACGGGAGAAAATGAATTGACACTGCCAACAGCGGTCGATAGTGAAGTGTTAAGTGTCAATTTAGCAAACAGTCAAGCAATTGAATTGGGTCTACAAAATGGTGAGACCATTTTATTTGATGATGTACAGAGAATTTCACAATAGAAACAAGCATAACTAAAGGAGAAAGGTATGCCATTTGATATAGCGCTTACAGGACTTAGCGTCGCACAAAATGATTTAGAAGTAATTTCAAACAATATTGCCAATAGTGAGACAACGGGCTTTAAAAAGTCGCGTGCAGAATTTTCAGATATTTATGCAAGCTCAGAATTTGGTGTCAGTAGTAACGCGATTGGCCAAGGTGTGCAGTTGGCAGGAATTAAGCAACAATTTACTAATGGTGGTCTTACATTTACAGATAATTCACTTGATCTTGCGATTAATGGACAAGGCTTTTTTGCTCTTGAAGACAGCGGCGAGCGCTTTTATGGGCGTGCCGGAGCTTTTGCAGTAGATCTAGATGGAAACATTGTTGACCCTGTTGGTAATCAACTTATTGGCTTTCAACCAGATTCATCAGGCGTTATAACAGGTGCACTGGGTCCAATTGTTGTCAGTCGTGCAGACATTTCGCCACAAATAACATCCGATATTGATTTAGGTGCAAACCTGGATGCAACGGCAATTATTCCGCCTGCATTCACTGTCGGTGCTTCGGGGCCTGATCCTTCGACATTCAACCATTCAACCTCATTGACCACTTATGATTCACTCGGTGGTGAACATTTAACTTCTTTGTATTTTCGTCGCGACAGTGCAACTGACTGGCAAGCATTTGTGTTTGTAGACAATGTTCAAGTGGACGGTCCGGATATATTGAACTTTGATGCCAGTGGAAATCTTGTTGGCGTTAATGGTGGTGCTGGTACTACAGTAACATCTGCGGCATTTACTCCCGGTGGTGTGGGTAATTCCACAACATATACTGTTGATTATGCAGATGTCAGCCAGTTTGGTAGTCCATTTGGGGTGTCATCACTTAATCAAAATGGTTTTGAAACAGGCCGCTTGGTCAGTCTCGATTTTAGTCAGGATGGCACATTGTTTGGTCGTTATTCCAATGGTCGCTCCAATGCATTTGGTCAAGTTGCATTGGCTAACTTTTCGAATACACAAGGATTGGTGCCTGCCAGTAGCACATTGTGGACAGAATCATTTGCATCAGGTCCTGCACTAATTGGTACACCGGGTTCGACTGACTTAGGTGTTGTACAGTCAGGTGCGCTGGAAGAATCAAATGTAGATGTCACCGCAGAGTTGATTGACATGATACAAGCACAGCGTTACTTCCAGGCAAATGCACAGGTCATTGGTGCAGCTGATGAGATCACGCAAACAATTATTAATATTATTTAATCAGTTTGTATGACTCAGTTTAACTAGAAGTAAAGAGGAGTAAAAAATGGATGGTATGTTGTACGTAGCTATGAATGGTGCCAAGCAAATTCAATTGCAGCAAGCTACTAATACACACAATCTAGCTAACGCCAACACCACCGGCTTCAGGGCGGACTTCGACACGCTTCGTAGTCTGCCCGTGTACGGGCCCGGCAATCCCAGCCGTGTGTATAGCGTGGATGAAAGGTCAGGTGTGAATTTTGATGTAGGCCAAGTGACTCAGACCGGGCGCGAACTGGATGTTTCAATTAATGGTGAAGGTTTAATAGCAGTACAAGCACCGGATGGTGGCGAAGCTTACACACGTGCAGGTGATTTGAGAGTAGTGAATGGAGGTTTGCTACAAACAGGTGCTGGTTTTTCGGTGATGGGCAATGATGGACCTATTGCATTACCACCTTATGAAAAACTGGATATAGCAGCTGACGGTACATTATCAATTATTCCTATTGGCCAAGATGCAAATGCATTGGCCGTGATTGATCGAATTAAACTGGTCAATCCGCCGCTGGAAAATTTAGAGAAAAGCCTGGATGGATTAATTAGAACAAGAGATGGCGGTGCAGCGACTGCCGATGCTGCGATACGCATTGCATCAGGCACTGTTGAAGGTAGTAATGTTAATTCAGTAAGTGAGTTGATCAATATGATTGAACTTGCACGAAAATTCGAAATGCAAGTGAAGCTAATGGAAACAGCTGAAAATAACGATTCAAGTTCCGCAACAATACTCAGGTTGCGCGGGTAAAATATAAAGGATTTATAACAATGACATCAGCATTATGGAATTCAAAAACAGGTCTTGACGCACAACAAACGCGCATGACTGTGATATCAAATAACTTAGCCAATGCAAATACTACGGGCTTTAAACGCGATCGTGCAGTATTTGAAGATTTGATATATCAAAATATTCGTCAACCTGGTGCGCAGTCTTCCCAGGACACACAACTACCAACAGGTTTGCAACTGGGTACCGGTGTGCGTGTAGTGGCAACAGAAAAACTGTTTACACAGGGAAATGTTTCACAAACTGAAGCACCATTAGATATTGCCATCCAAGGGCGTGGATTTTTTGAGATACAGTTGCCTGATGGAACTTCTGGTTATACACGTGATGGTAGTTTTACGCTGGATTCGCAGGGACAAATTGTTAATTCCAGTGGTTATGTCTTGCAACCAGCCATTTCTATTCCGCCAAATGTCACTAGCATCACAATTGGTGTAGATGGAACAGTTTCAACCTTAACCTCTGGCGACAATGCGCCTACTCAAGTGGGTAATATACAGTTGGTTGATTTTATAAATGAAACTGGCTTACAGCCGCGAGGCGAAAATTTATTTTTAGAGACAGCTTCTTCTGGTAGTCCTACACCAGGCACTCCAGGTCAAAATGGCCTGGGTACGATCATTCAGGGCGCATTAGAAACATCAAACGTGAATGTAGTAGAGGAGCTTGTAAATATGATCGAAACACAAAGAACCTATGAAGTTAACTCGCGCGCGATTGAAACTGCTGACAGTATGCTTCAGTACGTGAATAACAATTTGTAACACTGATTAGTTGAAAGACAGGGATGGAGATAATGACTAACAATAAAAAATTAGGCTGGCTTATTGCGACAGTGATTTTAATATCTGGCTGTAGCTCAATAGGTCAAATAAGTGATCCTGACTATGAGCCTGTGCCGCCAGTAATGCCGGAACAAAAAGCGACTTACGATGGTGGATTATTTTATGCATCTACCAATCTTTATATTTTTGAAGATATCAAGGCAACACGCGTTGGTGACTTATTAACGGTGGTGTTATCTGAAGAGACTAATGCAAGTAAGTCATCATCTTTAGAAGCGGATAAGTCGACCACCATTGACTTGCCTAATCCTACTTTGTTTGGCAAAAATGATTACACACTTGACGGTAGAGAAGTATTGTCAAGTAGTGCTACTGCGTCCAGGGATATTGAAGGAGAAGGTGAACTCACTCAAGAAAACAGCTTGGATGGAAATATTACTGTAACAGTAACAGAGAGACTGCCAAACGGTTATTTAGTAATTAAAGGAGAGAAACTGCTTACCCTTAATGAAGGCAGCGAAGTAGTGCGTATCGATGGCATTGTGCGACCCACTGACATTGATTCTAATAACCGAATTGAATCCACTAAAATCGCCAATGCACGTATTACCTATAAAGGTACGGGTGTAGTCAGCGATAGTAGTAAAGCTGGCTGGTTAGCAAAATTCTTTATGCATGCCATTTGGCCGCTATAACACAGGAGATAATAACATGCGCTTACTTTATATTATTATTCTGTTAGCAATTTCAAATTCAGTACTGGCTGAAAGAATAAAAGATCTGGCATCTGTAGCAGGTGTACGCTCCAATCAATTATTAGGCTATGGTTTGGTTGTTGGTTTGGATGGCACCGGTGATCAAACCAGTCAGACGCCATTTACTGTTCAAAGTCTAAAAAGCTTTCTTAATCGATACAACATCACTATTCCTCCTGACGTTAATCCTCAGCTTAAGAATGTTGCGGCCGTGTCTATACATGCAGAGTTGCCACCCTTTGCGAAACCTGGGCAAACAATTGATGTCACGATTTCATCTTTGGGTAATTCAAAAAGTTTACGCGGTGGCAGTTTGTTAATGTCGCCATTAAAAGGTATCGATGGCAAAGTGTATGCTATTGCACAAGGCAACTTGGTAGTAGGTGGCTTGGGTGTGCAAGGTAGTGATGGTTCAAGTATTACCATTAATGTGCCTAGCGCAGGTCGAATACCTAACGGTGCGACGGTGGAAAGGGTTATTCCAAGTAACTTCGCTTTGCAGGAACATTTATATTTAAATCTGCATACTTCAGATTTCACTACAGCTAAACGTATGCAAGATAGGATTAATGAAATTATGGGCGGTGATGTGGCGAATGCCATGGACCCAGTGACAGTTCGAGTTCGCGCACCTTTTGATGCGTCTAATCGAGTTTCATTTCTGGCTGAGATTGAAAACATTAGAATGAAATCGGCAGCAGCACCCGCCAAAGTGATTGTTAATTCTCGCACTGGCACAGTTGTGATTGGTTCTAATGTACGGGTATCAGCTGCGGCTGTGTCTCACGGTAGTTTGGTGGTTACTATTTCTGAAAATACTGAAGTCAGCCAACCTAATGAATTTGCTGCAGTGGGCACTACCCAAGTGACAACTGATTCTGAAATAGAAGTTCAACAAAATACTGACCGTATGTTTTTGTTTGATCCTGGAATCTCATTGAATTCTATTGTCAATGCAGTCAATGAAGTGGGAGCTGCTCCAGGTGACTTGGTTGCAATCCTGGAAGCACTTAAGCAAGCAGGTGCGTTAAAAGCTGAACTAATAGTGATCTAATATTATGAGTCAGGGAATAGCATCAATATTATCAACGGCATCAGATACTGCAAATCTGCGTCTGCAAGCAGGTAGTGGAGGCGAAGTTGATAGCGAAATCATTCAGCAGTTTGAGGCATTGTTTTTACAGCAAATGTTGAAGAGCATGCGTACCGCGTCTCTTGCTGAAGGATTATTTCAAAGCGATCAGTCAGAGTTCTATCGTGATATGTATGATCAGCAGATTGCTACAGACTTAGCCAAAAAAGAACTACTTGGCATTGCTAACATAATTAACCGGCAGCTTGGCACAGGGGCAACCCATGCTAGTCATGACGGTGAAACGATTAATCATGCTAAAGGTATGCCTATAGACCATGGCGATATTGCTTCAATCAATATTAACAAAGCTGATGTATCCAAGATTGATTTATCAAATCTAACTGGCTTTGTTGATAAATTAACAAGTAGTGTTAATGAACAAGTAGTAAATCAAAAGCAAGACATTGATAAGGTAAGACCGCTAGCCTTTAAACCGGAAACACCGAATGAATTCTTTGAAGTGGCTTACCGCTATGCGCAAGCGCCTGCAGAAAAATTAGGTGTAGATCCAAAAGTGTTAGTGGCTATAGCTGCATTAGAAACAGGTTGGGGTGATCATGTACCACATGATAATTCAGGCAGTTCAAATAATTACTTTGGTATTAAAGCCGATAGTCGTTGGCAGGGAGAGCAAGTGGGTAGTCAAACCCTCGAATTTGAACAGGGCACTTTTAAAGAGTTAACACAATCATTTCGTGTATATGACTCGCTTAAAGAATCATTTAATGATTATGCAGACTTTCTTATGAGTAATGATCGTTACTCGTACGCATTAGAATTTGCTCATGATACAAAACGATTTTTACAGGAAATCCAGAATGCTGGATATGCAACAGATCCACAATATGCAAACAAAATACTTAATGTATTAAGTAATAAAGTGTTTGCGAGTGACTAATATTGATACAAGAGGTACGTAATGGGTGCACTAGATATTTCAATCACAGGGCTTAATGCATTTCGTACTGCATTGACGACAGCTTCAAATAATATTGCCAACGCAAATACTGAAGGCTACAGTCGTCAGGAAATACAAATAAATTCGCTTCCTCCGCAGCCTTTTTCTGGTGGTTTTATTGGTAATGGCGCATTTGTAAGTAATATTAAACGTATTGAAAGTTCGTTTATTACTAATCAGGTGCGGGTGGCGACCTCTGAGTCGGAGCGTCTTAATACATTTGGTACCCAATCTTCACGCGTTGATAACTTATTGGGTGATAGTCAGGGAAGCTTGAGCCCATCTTTGCAAAATTTCTTTGATAGCCTGCAAGATCTAAGTAATGATGCAACATCCAGTTCGGCGCGACAGGTGGTGCTTAGCTCTGGTGATTCGCTGGTCAAAAGATTCCAAAGTATCGAAGCGCAATTTGGAAATCTTGACAGAGATATAGATAATGCACTTAAATCAGGGATTGTTGAAGTTAACAGCATTGCTGAAAACCTTGCTGAACTAAATCAAAAAATTATTGAAGCGAAAAATTTTGCTACTAATAATCAACAGCCTAATGAATTGTTAGATCAGCGTGATCGATTATTACTTGAGTTATCCAAATTTGTGTCTGTACAAACAGTCGATCAGCAAAATGGCTCTTTAAATGTTTATATAGGTACAGGCCAAAGTCTTGTGATTGGCAGTAGATCCCAAGAGTTACTTGCGATAAGAAATCCAGCTGATAGCGAACAAACTCAAATTGCTTTTATTTCAGGCGGTACCCAGATTGATATTACGTCGCAAATCACCGGCGGTAGTCTGGCGGGGTTACTAGAATTCAGGGATCAGCAACTTGGTTCGGTCAGAAATGAATTTGGACGTATCGCGACAGTACTTGCTGGGACTTTCAATGAGCAGCACCGCACCGGGCAAACTATTACGGGTGGCTTAGGCACGGACTTTTTTGCGGTCGCGCCAGTGCAGACTATTCCAAATACTAGTAATGCCGGTAGTGCGACGGTTACAGCTAATATCACTGATTACAATGCTTTGACCGCATCGGATTATGAAATTTCTTATGATGGTGCAAATTATACATTGACCAGACTGGATGATGGCTTTACTACTAATTCAGCAGCAGGTGTGTTTAATGTCGATGGTGTTCAATTTAATGTGAGTGCGGGAGCGGCGTCAGGTGATACCTATTTAATAAGGCCTACCCGCTTTGGCGCATCACAAATAGATATGTTGCTTACACGTACTAATGATATCGCTGCGGCCGCACCGGTCAGAACAAGTGCACAGGTAGCCAATATAGGCGATGCGAGTATTAGCCCTCCGCAAGTGACTGATATTAATAATGCTGATTTGCGCGATACGGTTGAAATTCGTTTTAATGACCCCGCTACCAGCTATGACATTGTCAATGTCACCGATGCAAGTGTGATTTCAGCGGGTAATGCTTATACTAGTGGTGCCGATATAAGTTTTAATGGTATTACGGTGCAAGTTAATGGTAGCCCCACTGCTGGGGATGTATTTGTAGTAGATAATAATACTAGCGCCGTATCAGATAATACTAATGCATTGGCCTTGCTGGGCTTGCAAACAGCCAGCACTGTAGATGGTAGTAGTAATTATCAAGAAACGT
>Ga0207422_1002355_pt1 | contig 25561 bp, 18 predicted proteins | sample MarCyaLeptolynsp_FD_187757 | JGI IMG/M metagenome (GOLD analysis project Ga0207422, IMG submission 187757) | Marine cyanobacterial communities from Panama - species 1 Leptolyngbya sp. (SPAdes) | ecosystem: Environmental > Aquatic > Marine > Unclassified | place: Panama: Panama City | collected... | reverse complement strand
ATTCGCGCCCGATATCGCAAAGCGCTTGCCGAGGCGAAGGCAAAATCGGCGGCATTCAAATCCAGTCCGGAATTCAAGGAGATCGGACAAAAGATTGCCGAATTTCGCGACCGGCTTGCTGAAATTCAGAACGGTCATGACACGCTGAAGGCCAATCTCGCGAAAGTGTTCTTTTCACGTCAGTTCGAACATTGCCTGGGTACGCCGCCGGAGGAAGGCACCTCGCAAGTGGTGCGTTCCGACGGCACGCACAGCGCCGAACATGGCATTCCCGGCATGAACACGGTTTTGCCCGATCACCCCGAGCGCCCCTTCAGCCCGGATCTGTTCGATGTCCTGCTTGACGGCGTGCTGGACGATATCGCGGACCTGAAGGTGGACGGCTTTGCCGGCTACTTTCCCGTTGTCTTCAAGGTCAACGGCGTTCAGAAACTGGAGGACGAAAAGGCCTTCATTCCCGCCATTTTGGCATCGATCGAATCACGCACCACGACGGCGCTCGGCAACCTTGCGGTCGGCATCACCGATCCGGAAACCATCCTGCGCACCTTTGACAGGGTTGTCGGCGGTAACACGGCCGGTTTCGCTGGATTCAATCCCCTGCGGCCGGACGAAAAGCTCAATCCGGGTGAAATCGGAGATGCCTTGAAGGCGGCTCCCGGGGCGATCATCTCCGGGGTTGGGCAGGGTTTCAAGGCGATCGGCGTCGGGCTCTACACGGCTCTGATCGACGACGGGGTCGATAAAGAACTTCTCGACAAGTTCAATGACCCGAAACAGCGTCTGACCCTGACCACCGAACAATGTGTGACGATTTTCCGCCAGATCAAGGCGAAGACAAAAGCACTTGAAGCGGGCGTCGCGGAAGGTGTTTTCCTGGCGATCGACGCGGCAACTCTTAAAGCCGGCGGAACCGCGTTGAAGGCGTTGGCACTCACCCTCGCCGACCCGAAGAAGTTCGGCAAGGACGTCGTCGATTTTGCCAAGAAAACCCTCGTGGCGCTTGCCAAAAACGATGATGTCGCGGCGCGCTCCGCGGCGCGACAGGCCTTGCGCAAGGCCATCAACGAAGCCGAGAAGCGGGCCTCGGCGATCGACAAGCTCAACGAGGCGGTCCGGCTGTCGAACGATCCCGCGGATGTGGCGCGGGCACAATCGGCTTTGGCCGCCGTCAATACTTCCGGTCGAAACGTCCTCGACACGAACGTTGCCGTGACAAAGGCGAAGTCGGAATTTGCCGAGGCGATTGAAGCGGCCAAGTCCGCCGATCTCAGTCAACAGGCCGCCCGCAAGGAGCTCAATCAGGCATTGGAGGCCTTCGACACCGCCGAACGTGATGCCATCAAACGGAAATTCGGCCAGGTCGATAAGAGCCGGGATCCGAAGATCGATGCGGCCGCCGTGGCCAGGCTCGACGCCGATCCCAATGCGCTCGCCGGTCGCGGTCAGACCGCCGATGTTCTGTTTCTCGACAATACCGACGGTGCCAGGGAAGTCGTGAAACTCTACCGAAAAAACGGCTTCAACGTGAACGAAGACGGCACGCTTTCCCCGCTCCAGGACCAGAAATTCGATCGCGCCCGGGCACTGGAAATCCGCGACGATCAGCTTGCCGGCGCCGATCTCCTGAAAGATGCGGGCGTCAATTTCAAGAACGTGACCGGGCAGGGCGATGTTCTTGTCAAATTGCCGAACGGCGAGGAGGCGCTGGTTCCGTTTCTGAAAACGGAAGCCTTCGATCCCGGGACAACCACCGTGGCCGACTTCAAGGCCAAATTGAAATCCGGTGAAGCCAGGAAGCTCACGAAGGCGGAACAACTGGAATTGCTGCGCCCGTTCCATAACATGGTCAATGAGGGGACCGTCATATTCGATACCAATGGCGGCAATCTCGTAATGTTCCCCGATGGAAAGGGCGGTATTGTCGGGGGCGTCGGGGAAACCGGAAGTGTCGTCAAACTGACCGGCGAGAAGGCTGCCATTGCGGCCCGCGAGGCGCAGGCGATCAAATTCTTCAAACAACAGGACGCTATCTTCAATCAGGTTGAAGCGAATTTCGCGATTCAGGAACACGGTGTCGATCTGGTCACGGAAGGCGGGATTGGATCGGATCTGGTTATCAAGGTCGATGGCAAACCGGTCGGTGTCTCCGGCATCGGAGGGCGCGGAGGTCTGGCCGACATCATTGACCCGGAGCTCCAGGAAGCCTTCAAGGATCCGCAGGCATTCCAGAAATTGCTGAACGATCTGGATAGCGAACGCCTTGTCAAACAATTGGACGAGGGAACGCCCGCCCCGAAAATCGATCCCGGCAGCCCGCTCGACGGGTTGGCGAAACAGGTGGCCGACAAGCGCAGGGCCGTCGAAACCGCAAGTCAGGACGCGCTGGAAAAAAACCTGGTCGCCCTGCAAAAACAGAATGTTGCGGATGACCTCACTGCGCAGCAGGACGCCCTTATCACCTCACACATAGAAAACCTCAGGGAATCCAACAGAATCGCGGAAGAAATCCTTCAGGGGGAACGCGTCGCGATCAAAAAACAATTGCAGGAGACCGCAGCTGCCCAGGATGCGGCGCCAAACGGCGGTCTGAAGCGCCAGGGCGGCGCCGTGGCTGCCGCCAATGACAATGCGCCGGCCGCTGATCAGGCGGGTCAGAACCAATGACGTGTCGCCGCCTCATCCCGGCATTCATACTGTTCGCCATGTCGATGCCGGGCGCTGCCATGGCCGGGTTCTTCGATCAGCTCACCGATTCCGTTGATTTCTTCGTGGGTGAAAACGTCGTGAAATTTCAAATAGATACCGTTGAGAAAGAACGGATCTTTCAACAGCGATTCGGTGGGGTATGTGAAGGCCAGCCACCGGAAGGTGATGATGAAAAACCCAGGCCCAAGAAGAAACCTCCGGAACCAAAAAAGAAACCGCCGAAACCTTTCGAGCATCCGCCCATACCCAACGGCAAGCCGGGTCGCAATGGCGCAAAGCCGGGGGACAATGCAGAAGCGGCGAACATCATCACGCCGGGAGCGGTTGACCCGAGGCAGCGTACCGCGGGTACAAACTACGAGATCGAGTTTCTCGACGCGGTTGGAGAAGTCGACATTCCGGTGTCCGGCTTCGACCCGCTGAACGAAAGCCAGGTTTTGTCGACTTTCGGCGGTGGCTTTGCCGACAACGACGTTGGCGCACCGGCGGAGAACGTGGTTGCTGCGGTGACGCCGCCGGTCGAACAGGCAGACAATGCGGCCGCCGCGCCTGTTGTCGCACCGGCGCCGACGCCGCCGGTTGTGAACCCGACGTTCAACATCAATGCCATTCTTGGACCTATCCCGGACACGGCATACTTTTCGATCGATCCGGCAACCGGTCAGCCGACCGAGCTGCCAACCGCCGCCGGTGCGGACGTTTCGTTCGGAACCGACAATGCGACCGATGCGTTTTCGTTTGCAATTCCGCCCAACACGCAAACGACACCCCCCATCGCTCCCGGCCTCTCGGCCTCGTTTCCAATCGGCGCAACCGTTGTCTATGTCTTTAACATTGGCGGTTCGAATATCCAGATCACGATCACGGTCGGTCCCACGAGCGTTACGCTGCAGACAAGGAGGTTGTGATGCATTCCTCCCGATTTCGTCCCGCAATCCGGTTTGCCATTCTGTTGACGATTATGGCTGGCGCGCAGTTTGCGCTCCTGGCGCAAATCGCGGACAGTCGTGAATTCCGGCGGGCAAGCCGTATTCCCGGACCAAAAATCGTCTCGACAAGCGGCGTCACCGGCGGATTGCCTGCGCTGACGGGCAACAGGATCGACGGAACCATCCCGATCCCGCGTCTCGATGTCGTCAAGGCACTGAAGACAATCTTCGATGAATGGGGCGAACCAGGCTTTCGCCAGAAATTCAGCAGCAACTTCGTACGCAGCGACCGTCTCGCCGATTCCGTGCGGGCCTTTGCGCCGCGCGACGCTCGGGTGCGGGTGCTCGACGCCGCAAACATCCTGGTCCTGCAACAGGTCATTCGCCGCGGCCGGGCGCCGGATGGGGAGGATCTGCTTGTCAGCCGTGTCGCCACCACGGCCACGACACAGGTCGAATTCAATGACCGGTTCAATGCACGCTTCGGAAACCTGCGCGGCACCAACGATTATGTCATCCAGATATTTCATGCCATCCGGAGGAAGCGGTGATGGTTCGTTCGATCCCCTTTGGGACTCCCCGTCGTCTTGTCCGTATTTCAGGGGCGCTCGCATGTCTTGTGGCGACAAACGCACTGGCCGACGGAGACGCCGTCAATGGCGTTGGGCTTCTGGAACGATGGTCCCTGTCCGGGAGTGTCCGCAATCACGGCGAATATCGGGATTCGTCCGGCGCGCTGGCCGCCGGCATTTTCGGCCAGAACAAGCTCGATGGCTATTCGGAACTGGATCTGCGCTTCGCGCGAGCCTTCAATCCCTACTTTACACTGGACGGCAGTTTTTTCGGTGCTGTCGATTCCTCCGAATTCCGGGGCCACCGCGAGACCGTTACACCGGAACGGTTTCGGCTTGCGGTTCAGCGCGGCGACGTGACTTTGCCGTGGAAGGCGGAATTCGGCGATTACTTCGGCTTTACGTCCATTAGAACCCTGCAGACGCCGGTCAAGGGAGCCCGTATCGAAGTGCAGTCGCCACAGGGCCGGGACCGGTGGTTTCACTCAGGCCAATTGTTCGCCGGCAACCGCGCTTTCGACTATAACACCTTTGTTGGCCAGCAGTTCGACGACAATGTCTTTGCCGGCTATTCCCATCTTATCGAGACGCCGGGGATCGGCAGCTACATTTTCTCCGCAATCTATAACATGCAGGATGGGCCGACGCGCAGGAACATAGAAAGCGGCGTGGCCAGCATTGCCGGTGAACATAGTGTTCGCTTCGGAACCCACCAGGTGACGGCCGAGGCTGAAGCCGCTTTCATGATCGGCGAGAGCGCGACCGGGGCCAGAATCACCAATTCCCGGGCCGCCGGCCTGTTTTCACAAATCAACGGGATCACCAATTCCAACTGGCGTTATTCCGGCCGTTTCGAGCAATATGACCGAGCGTTTCGTCCCGCTGGCGCCGCGATCACATCGGATCGCCGTTTGTTTGAAACCCGGCTCGGGAAACGGTTTGACAGCGGTCTGGACCTTGAGGCCCGCTATCAGCATTTCGATGACGCACGGTCCTCGGCCAACCCTTTCGACCTCGACACCGCCGGTATGCTCGCCTCCTGGCCGGAACTGATTTCCGGTTTTGGTTTGTCCGGTTTCTTCGATGGGTTCTGGCGCCAGAATTCCAGTCGCGACCGGACGACCGACAATGTCAGTTTTGCCGGTGATCTGGTTGTCAACTGGAACGTTTTTGACGACATCACCGCGACATCGAAACTCTTTGCACAAATTCTGGATGACCAGTCTGCGACCGATACGGATCGCCAGACCCTGCAGCTGGAATTGTCGGCGACCAGACCCGTCAGCTACGATCTTTGGGGTGGCAGCCTGTCTCCCGGGATTGTCCTGCGCCTCGACGAGATCGGGCCGCAGGACGTCCTTGCGATCGGGCCGCGTCTTGGTGTGGATATCTATTCCTCAAGCGGCCACTCCCTCTCCGCCAACGGTTCGGTCCTGTTTCAGGACGGCAGCAACGGCGCCTTCGACACACTCGATCTGAACGGCGGTTTACGGTACGCCTATACGAGCGGCCAGCACACGCTCGGTCTGGAACTGGACTATTTTTCCAATGACCCCTCACCGGGTGAACAGGGTGAATCCTACAGGATCGCGGCCAATTATACGTTCCGGTTCAATCGCCCGGCCAAGACCGAGGTCGCCCCGGGCGCCCTACCGGCGACGACACCCGGAGCGCGCCCGCTGGCGTCCTATTCCGAGGGCACTCTGTTTAGCGAAGGCTTCCCGGATCTTGCAAAATTCAAGGTCGGGTCCTCGAGTGCCCGTGCCGTTGGCCTTTTGACGGCATCGGGACAAAAGCCGGGGTCGCGTTTCGCCGACAACCTCGTCTATGACGGCCGCTTCCTGCGCAATGTCGGTCAACGTCAGCGACTGGTCCTGTCCGAAATGGACGGGGACCTCGACCGGGTTACGCTGATCGTCGATTTTGTCGACCCGCGCGACGCCGGCGCGTCGCAACGCAGCTTTGCCAAGGTATTGGAGCGTTTGATACAACATTACGGCACGCCGGACAGGTCGCTGGACACAGGCCTGTTTGGAGGTGATCTCGCCGCCGCTATTGCGATCGGGCGATTTCGCAGAACGTCTGAATGGACTTTGGCGAACGGTATTCTGCGTTTCGGCATACCGCGCCGACACGACAATGCAGTCCGCATGGAGCTGCAGTTTGCGCGCAATCATCCCAATATCGGCCAACCTCTATGGAGTTTGCAGGCCATTCGTTGACAGGAGGTCCGGGCGTTGCCTATTCCTCGTGCACCTTGCCGTATTTGCGCGGCTGCTTCATGAAATGGCGCACGGCATCGTCGAAGTCCGCTTCGGTGAAGTCGGGCCACAAAATGTCAGGAGCGTACAGTTCCGTATAGGCCATTTGCCACAGCATGAAGTTGCTCAAGCGGTTGACGCCACCGCAGCGTATGTGCAGATCCGGATCCGGCAGGCCGACCGTTTGCAGATAAGCGGCGAACGCGTCTTCATCGGTGACCGGCCCCGTCAGGCGCCCGTCGAGACGGGCTTGCACAATCGCTTCCACAGCGGCGAGGATCTCGCGGCGTCCTGAATAGCTTATGGCGAAATTGAGCACCATTCCGGTATTGTTCTCGGTGCGCCGGATCGCTTCTTCGACTTGATTGCGAACGCCTTTCGGCAACGGATCCAGTTCTCCGATGACATTGATCCGGATATTGGACTCTTCGGCGTATTTCGAAGCTTTTTTGATTGTTTCCGGCAGCAGGATCTCCATCAGAAATCCAACTTCTTCAGCGCTGCGCTGCCAGTTCTCGTAGGAAAACGCATAAAGAGTGACAACCTTGACGCCAAGCCGTTCGGCGTACTTGACGATATCGAAGGCGACCTGCGCACCTCTGCGGTGTCCGAAGGTGCGTGGGCGATTGCGTTTGCGTGCCCAGCGTCCGTTCCCGTCCATTGTAATGGCGACATGATCGACCATGCCATACAGCGCCGGAACGGCGTCGGACTCACTTTCGGTCAAAATTTTCGGCTCGGATCCCATAGGCCGGTCTTTTCAGCTTTGTCGTTGTGGCCGGATTGCGCCGATTGCGCATGGCCTTGCGCGCTTGTCCGGGCCCTGTGGAGGGGTCGTTCAAGGTGCGCCCGCCTGACTCATCAGTCCGCCCCCTTCTCGTAACGTCAGGATCGCACTTGTGCAAATTGTAAATGGATCGGGGACGCAAGTCTGTGCCGGCTGCATTGTGCGCACCGTGTCATTGAAGGGTTGGAGGGCCTTGGCAAGGCGCGAAACAGCCGGATTTCGGGGCCTGCGGGCGATGCGATACGGCCTGCGCGAAATGAAAAAATATTTTTTCCACTTTTTTCCAAAAATTGTCAGACTTCGAGCGTCCCACTCATAACCAGCGGGACCATTCCGCGCCGCATCCGGGAGAGGGAATGTCCCCACAGGAAGACGATAAACTCATAGAACGCGCCGTGCGCGGCGATGAGCGGGCGCTTGATCAGCTGTTCCGTCGATATTATGGAACCATGAATCGGTTTGCGCAGAAGATATGTCCCGATCCGTCCGATGCGGAGGACATTGCACAAGACGCTTTCATCAAGCTCATGGGCTCGATTCGGACCTTCGATCGGCGCAGTGCCTTTACATCCTGGCTTTATCGGGTCGTGCTGAACAAGGCGATCGATTTTCGCCGCCGCAAGACCCGGCGCGGAAAGCTGACCGACGATCTGAGCCTGGTCATCCCGGACAAGGGCGAGGCAACCCAGGACATTGCTGTTACCGCACGCCAGGTGATCGATATCATTCTGGATTTTCCCGAACGGGAACGCGATGCGGCGCTTCTCGTGCTCGGCGAGGGACTGACCCACGCCCAGGCCGCGGAAGTCATCGGCTGCCCGCCCGGCACGATCGGCTGGCTCCTGAACAAGGTCAGCACAAAACTCAACGCAATACTGGAAGCTGTGGACCATGAACCAGACCAAGTTAAAGGCCCTGTTCGACACGCTGGAGACCCGGCAGCCGTCGCCAGAGGCTGAAGACCGGGCGATTCTGGCCGGGATCGAAGCTTTTCGGTCAGAAGGCCAAAAAATGTCTGCCGACAGGCGTCCCATATTCGATGCCCTCAGAAATCTGTGGGCCCGGTTAGAAATATGGGAATGGATTATGAACCATCGTTTGAAATTCGGAACGGCGGCCGCTTGCATCCTCGCGGTTCCGCTGAGCATCTCGGTCTTTTATGCGACCAGCGGCGGACACATGCACATGTTTTCAGGCCCCGAAGACATGACGTCGACTGAAGAGATCGTCCGGTCCGGCAAGGACGGTCTACGTCGGCTTTTTGGCGGGGTCGGGGCCGATGAACAAACTCCGGTTGCGACGACCATCCCGACGACGGAAGTTCCGCGTCAGGACCGGAAAGAGGTTGACGCCTTGCCGGCCCGCAGCGAGAACAGGCCGCTTTCACCACCCGCCGAGACGGAAACGTTTGCTGACGGTGATCAGCCAAGCCCGAAAGTCGAGGTTGCGCGGCCGCAACCTCTCAAGCATCAGGGATTCCAGTCCCAGCCCACGCAGCCTGCTGACGGAAACTATCGCCGCAAACAGGATCTCGTCGATGCCGAAATCGGCCACGCGGCAAAACCGCCCGCGCCGGCCGCGCGGTCAACGTCCAACACTGTTGCCGGGCTGCGTACCCGTCAGCTGATGGAAAAACGCAAATCGTATCAGGCGCAATCCTTGTCCGATGACCGTATGCGGATGGCCTTGAAACCGGCGCCTGTCGTTGCCGAAAAAGACGAGATGGCGGCATCCGTTGCTGCTCCGGAGCCGGAGCCTGCGGTTTCTTTGCAGCAACCCGCAGACAAGACGTTCGAGAGCGTCGTCTCCAACCCGCTCAAGATCGTTGCCGACGAGCCGGTTTCCACGTTTTCGATCGATGTGGACACGGCATCCTATGCCCATGTTCGCCGTTCCCTGAGACAGGGCGTCATGCCGGTCCCGGCCAGTGTGCGGGTCGAGGAGATGATCAACTATTTCTCGTACGACTACCCGCTGCCGGACAATCTCGAGGTGCCGTTCCGGACCAACGTCGCCGTTTATCCGACGCCGTGGAACAAGAATACCAAACTTCTGCACATCGGAATCAAGGGCGCCAACATTGCGCCGGCGGCCCGACCGCGCGCCAATCTGGTATTTCTGATCGATACGTCGGGATCGATGAACGGGCGCGATCGCCTGTCGTTGCTGCAAACCGCGTTTCGCCTGCTGGTCCAGGAACTCGATGAAAACGATACGGTGTCGATCGTCACCTATGCCGGCAATGCCGGCACGGTTCTGGAACCGACAAAGGCGAGCAATCGCCGCAAGATCATCAACGCAATCACCAACCTTCGGCCCGGCGGCTCCACGGCCGGTGCGGCCGGAATCCGTCAGGCCTACGCTTTGGCCGAACAGGCCTTCGACAAGGATGGCGTCAACCGGGTGATCCTGGCGACGGACGGTGATTTCAATGTCGGCATGACCAGCAATGATCAATTGAAAGGCTACATAGCCGAAAAACGGAAATCCGGGGTTTTCCTGTCGGTGCTCGGCTTCGGCCAGGGCAATTACAATGACGGCCTGATGCAGACCCTGGCTCAAAACGGCAACGGCAATGCCGCCTACATTGACAGTCTGAAGGAAGCGGAAAAAGTGCTGGTAACCGAAGCGACCAGCACCCTGTTTCCGATCGCCAAGGACGTAAAAATCCAGATCGAGTTCAATCCGGCGACCGTTTCCGCTTACCGCCTGATCGGATACGAAACCCGGATGCTGCGACGCCAGGACTTCAACAACGACCGGATCGATGCCGGTGATATCGGATCCGGGCATACCGTCACCGCGCTTTATGAGATCACTCCGGCCGACAGCGCCGCTAAGCCGGTCGACGATCTGCGCTACCAGCCGGCAAAAAAGACGGAAGCGATCGCTCCAAGCAACGAATATGCTTTCCTGAAACTGCGCTACAAAAAGCCGAACGGGTCGACCAGCAAGCTGATCGAGCAACCGATCACGACGGCCCATGAGCAAGCTTCGATTGACGGCCTTTCAAACGATGTCCGGTTCGCCGCTGCGGTGGCTGCCTTCGGACAGAAACTGCGCCGCAACACCCATAGCGAGGGCATGACGTTTGAGCAGATCCAGGACCTGGCAACATCGGCGCGGGGCGACGACCGCTTTGGCTTTCGCGCCGAATTTGTCGATCTCGTGCGGATGGCGAAACTGCTGACGCCGGTCCCAAGCGATGCGACCTCGAAACAGCGGCAATAGGCAATCCTCCCAAGCCTGTCCGCAAGAAGGGGCCGAAGTCCGTACTTCGGTCCCTTTGCCTGTTTGGATGCGTCGCGCGCCGGTTTGATACAATTGATACAAAACTGTGACCAGTCGACAAGTAACTGAAACGGTAGCCCCATAAGGTCGGGATTTGCGCGACACCATAGAAGCACCATGACCTTTGCCGCCGACGAGTCCGACGACCTTTCAAAACGCCGACCGGCAACGGCTGATCCGGCAACGAGCGGCAATGTGTCCGAGACCGGATTTGTATCGTTTGACAGTGACGGTTTCCTGGTTGAAGCCAACGCGGAAATGTTCGGCGGCGCATGCCCGGTTGCCGACCTGATCGGCGAGCCGGAAGACAGGGTTCTGGCCGGTATCCTTGAACGGTTTTCCGAACTACCGGATTTCCCGCATGGTCAATCCGACAGGCTTGCAAGCGCTCTGACGGCCTGGAAGCTGCCGGCCGCGGCGATCGATGCCCGATGTTCGGATGGAAACTGGACGATATTGTCGAACATTCCGCGCCCCGGTGGCGGTCGTACCTATTTGACCATCGATGTCTCGAAAAAGGCTCGGACTTCGGCCACGGAGGAGACGCGTCGGACCGGAGAGGTCGCCGAGGCGAGGGCTCGCGATTTGCTCAACGACGCAATAGACTCGTTGAGCGAAGGCTTTGCCCTGTTTGACGTCGACGGCACCCTGATCATGCGCAACAAGGCTTACCGTGCGCTGATGGGGAGACTGGACGACTTCATCCGCCCCGGGCGCACGATTGAAGAAATTACCTCCGAAACGGCCAGAACCGGATTTTACAAGGCCGCGGTCGGGCGCGAGCGGGAGTTCGTCGCGGAGGCCCTGTCCCATGGCAGCGCCTTTGCATTCGACTACGAACTGGAACGCCACGACGGTGCCTGGCTCAGCCACAGCATTCACCCGACCACCCTTGGCGGCGGCGTCCTGACGATTACCGACATCACAGATCGTAAATGCAGCGAAAAGCGCGCCCGGGAGATGCTGAACGATGCCATGCAGTCGATTGACGACGGTTTCGCACTCTACGATGCGGATCTGCGCTTTATCATGTCGAACCGTAAGTTCATCGACATGGTCCATGTCGGGGAGATTGAAATCGAGTCCGGGCGGTGCATGGTTAATGTTCTACGCGACCTGGCGCGTACGGGCGCCTACAGGATTCCCGTTTGGATGTCCGTCGATGATTGGGCGACGAGGGTGGTCGATCAGGTTCGGGACTATTCCAAAAACCTGAAACTGACACGGACCGACGGACGCTTTTATTATGGGTCCTCCCACCGCACCGAACTCGGCGGTTACCTGATCACTGTCAGGGAAGTGACGGATCAGCGCCGTGCGGAGCAGGCGGAGCGGGAGGCGGACGGGCTGCTTCGCACCATCGTCGAAGCCTGTCCGGCAAACTTCATGGTGTCGCGCATCGAGGACGGGCACATAATTTATTGCCCACCGGCTTCGCGCGAACGCTTCGGCACAATAGAAACCACTTTAAGTTTCTTTCTCAACCCCGAGGACCGCGCCACCTATCTGAAACATCTGTTACCGACCGGCGTACTCGATGATTACCCGGTCCGGTTTCGGCGGGCCGATGGTTCGATCATGGACGGGCTGACGTCGGCACGTGTCACACAATATCAGGGGGAGGATGTGATCGTATCTTCAACCCGCGATGTCACGGAACAATTGGCAATGCAGGCCGAACTGGCCCGGCAGCGCGAGATTTCGCATCAGAATGAAAAACTCTCCGCGCTTGGAGAGTTGCTTGCCGGTGTGGCGCACGAATTGAACAACCCGCTGTCGATCGTTTCCGGCTATGCCCTCATGCTTCAGGACAAGATCGAAGAGCCGGTCATGAAACGCCGTGTCGAGCGGATCGCCCAAGCCGCCGAACGTTGTGCCAAGATCGTCAAGACCTTCCTCGCCATGGCCCGCCAGCGCCCGGCGCGCATTGTTGACTGTTCGCTGAACGAAGTGGTCGAAATAGCCTTTGACGTCGCCGGGTACGGCTTGCGGGCCGCGGGGGTGACGACGACGCTCGATCTGGACCCGTCATTGCCGCCGGTCGTCGGGGATCCTGATCAACTCGCCCAGGTCTTTACCAATCTGATCGTCAATGCCGAGCATGCCCTGTCGGAAAAAGGACAGGACGGTCTTTTGACTTTGCGGACGTTTTACGACAGTGCTGCAGGCGAGTCGGTCGCTGAAGTCCGGGACAATGGCGATGGTGTCGTCTCCGAACTGCAGGCAAGGATTTTCGAGCCGTTTTTCACGACCAAGGATGTGGGGTCGGGCACCGGGGTCGGATTGGCGTTTTCTCACCGTGTTATCGTTTCGCATGGTGGGACGCTGTCTCTGCGCTCATCGCCTGGAAGCGGCGCGAGTTTTTTCGTTCGGCTGAAGACAGTCGGGCCTCCGGGTTCGCTTGCAGCGAAGGGCGCGGAGCATCGCGACAAACCGGAATGCGCGATTGCCGTTGACGGGCCATCCAGGCGTATCCTGGTGGTGGATGACGAAACCGGGGTCACCGAACTGTTCAAGGATCTCCTGGAGGATGCCGGATACGAGGTTGTGACCTGCAATGAAGCCGGACTGGCTCTTGAGCTCCTTGATACGGAGTGCTTCGATGTCATTCTTTGCGACATCAAAATGCCGGGAATGGACGGAATGGACTTCCTTGAGGCAATCGAGACGGACAACCCGCCCTACGCCGATCGTATCGCGTTTGTCACGGGGGACTCCATGAGCCAGCAGGTGGCGGACTTTCTGAAACAGGCTGGAAAACACCATATCGAGAAGCCGGTCACTTCGGCGGAGCTGATCGATGTGATCGGCCGCGTGTGTACTTCGGCCGGAGGGGGACGGGAATGAGCGACACGGTAAAACGCATCATTGTATGTGACGACGAAACACATCTTCGCGAAATGGTTGGCGAATATCTGGTTGAACGGGGGTACCATGTCAGCGAAGCGGCCGACGCCGACGTCCTGCACAAAAAGATGGCTTGTGAAGCGTTTGACCTGGTGATCCTCGACATCAACATGCCGGGGCAGGATGGCCTTGCGGCCTTGCGCACATTGCGCAATTCCTTTGACATACCGGTTATCATGCTGACCGCGGCATCGGAAGTGATCGACCGTGTCGTCGGCCTTGAGATGGGCGCGGACGATTATCTCGGCAAGCCGGTCGACCTGCGCGAACTTGAGGCGCGGATCAAGGCGGCGCTGCGCCGCGCTCCCGATCTCCCCGAGGCGGAGGGAATGTCGGCAGGTGCCGCTGCGGCACCGACGGACACCCTGGTCCCGTTCGGCCGATGCAGTCTGGATCTGCAGGCGGCGAAGCTGCTTGGCGAGCAGGGGGAGGAAATTCCGATTACGGCCATGGAATTCAGTCTCCTTCGGGTGTTCAGCGAAAATCGCGGCAGGGTTTTGAACCGTGATCAGTTGCTGGAACAGGCCCATGACCGCGACTGGGAGCCGTTCGACCGGTCCATCGATCTGCGCATATCGCGCATCCGCCGCAAGATCGAAGTGAATCCCACCAAACCGGAGGTCATTCGCACAGTGCGCGGTATTGGCTATATTTTCGCCTGAAGTCTACCCGTGCGCCGCCCGACACAAGCGGGCCGTCATATGCTTCCTGTTTCCACGTCAACGTCGAACCTATTCGATCTCACCGACGCAATCGTCCCGATGTCGGCACCTCTCAGTGTCTTTTGTTCACCGCGCGGTCCGCAAGCTCAAGTGTCCAGACAATCCGGCCGTGCCTGACGATTTTGTAGGTCCCTGGAACCAATCCGTCGATCCGCAGGCGCCGCGTGGTGGCTCCCATGCAATCCGCCGACCCAATGTGAAAGCCGCGCGCATGCCAAAAGTCCCCGTCAATCGTCAGTTTTTTCGCCGGATTGTCGACCGTGAACGAAAACGTGTCGCGCAGGCCCCGGGTGGATGTCGACAGGCAACCGGTTGACATGTCCACAATTGCCGACCGCGTTTCAGGACGCCACAGAAAGTTTAATCGCGCACGCACTTTGACTTCGCTCGTCAAGTCCGCTTGGGCTAGCCGTGCGGGTTTTTCGATTGGGCGCACCATCGGTTTTTGACCGAACGAGACAAACATCGAAGGGGATTGGGTAATGTGGGCCGCCGTGTTGCGCCTTGCTTCCGCTCGCTCGGAAACACGAAGTTCGGAATTCAGCGGTTCGAGCTCCTGTCCATCGCGAATATCGCCCGCGATGGCGGGTTGGATCAGAAAAAGCGTTGTGACGCCAACGATAAAGGACGTGCAACGGAAGATGGTATTCATTGGCTGGGTTCTCCGTATCGGCCGAATGAAGCGGGTTGGCCTTGGGACGTTTTATGCGAGGGCGTCCTCGTTTTGCCTATGGGGCCTATCCCCCAGTTCGTATCTGAATGGCGCGCTGGCGTGACCTGCGCCATCGCCGACCGGGCATCGCATTGTCTTTGGTGTTGCGTTCGGATCCGCATCTGTCGAAAGTGCATTTTGTAACGGCATCGCACAAGGGATGGGTCGTATTGGCAACAATCCCCAGATTGGCCGGGAACACGCGCAGCATTGGAAAGGCCGAAATGACGGAACTGCTGATTGTCTATTTTTCCAGGACGGGTGGCAGCAGGCAGATGGCGGAGGCCGCCGCAGAGGCGGCAAGGCAGGAGGCGCCGACCATTCTCAAGACAGCGGACCGGGCAGGTCCCGACGATCTGTTGCGGTCTGATGGGTACCTTTTCTGCGCGCCCGAGAACCTGGCCGCAATCGCCGGACCGATGAAGGATTTTTACGACAGGTGTTACTATCCCGTCTTGGGGCGCATTGAGGGACGACCCTATGCCCAAATGGTTTGCGCGGGGTCGGATGGTGAAAACGCGGCGCGCCAGACCGCACGGATCGCAACCGGCTGGCGGCTGAAAGAGGTTCAGGCGCCCCTGATCGTTTGTACGCATGCCCAGACGCAAGAGGCCATCCTTGCGCAAAAGACAATCCCCGAAACCCAGCTTGCCTTGTGCCGCGACGTTGGTGCGGCTCTTGCCGCCGGTCTGAGTATGGGAATTTTCTAGCAAGCGGGCTCGTCAATGCAGGCGTGGCGACATCGGGTTATTGATCGGCCATGAACTGTTCGCGAGCATTGCCTGATTGTCAGCTCATTGGACAATCTCTACCATCGTGGTCAAAAACCTGATGCTGGCGCAGCAACTGGTTCGCAAGAAATCGAAGGCCGAGGCCCGGGCCAAGGCGATGGAATATCTGGAACGGGTACACATTCCCGATCAGGCGGAAAAATATCCCAGCCAATTGTCCGGCGGACAGCAGCAGCGCGTCGCGATTGCGCGGGCCCTGTGCATGAACCCGGAAGTCATGCTGTTCGACGAGCCGACATCGGCGCTCGATCCGGAAATGATTTCCGAAGTGCTCGATGTCATGGTCGAACTCGCAAATGATGGCATGACGATGATCTGTGTCACCCACGAAATGGGATTTGCCCGCTCGGGTGCCGACAAGATGGTGTTCATGGACAAGGCCGAGATTGTCGAGATCGCAACGCCTGATGTGTTTTTCAACGCGCCTGAAAACGAGCGGACCAAACAGTTTCTCGGCCAGATCCTCAATCACTGATGCTGACGACAACAACCGAAAAGACCGCAATTTCTGAAGACGGACAAATCCCAGTGACAGACACCGACGTGAACGACCTCCTTCTTTTTGCGGAAAAACTGGCGGATTGCAGCCGAGCCCTGTTGCTGGAGGCATCAAGATCGGAGAGGGCGGTTCAGGTGAAACAGGATGCGAGCCTGGTCACCGAAACCGATCTCCTGATCGAGGCGCGGATGCGTGCAATGATCGATGCCGCCTATCCGCACCATGGTGTCCTCGGTGAAGAACATGGAACCCGCAATCTGGATTCCGAATATGTCTGGGTGCTCGATCCGATCGACGGAACCGCGGCATTCGTGGCAGGCATACCGGTCTACGGAACCCTGATCGGGCTCGCTCGCGAAGGCCGTCCCTATCTTGGGGTTATCGATCATCCGGCGACTGACGAACGCTGGGTCGGTATTTCCGGGCGAATGGCGCGGTTGAACGGAAGCAGCGTCCAGGTTCGGTCCTGCGACAGTGTCTCACGGGCCTTTCTCACAAACAGCAATCCGGATTTTCTGACCGAAGACGAGGGCAACCGTTTCAATGCCGTCAAAAGCAGGGCGCTCTATACCCAATATGGCGGCTCCTGCTATTCCTACGCCATGCTGGCGACCGGGCGTACGGATCTCGCTATCGACAGCGGTCTGGATCCGTTCGATGTCTTTGCGCCGGCGGCAATCATTGAAGGCGCCGGAGGACGGGTGATGGATTGGAGTGGTGCGCCATTGTCGCTGGACTGGACCGGACAAGTGATTGCCGCTGGCGACGCGAAATGCCTTGCCGAGGCGAGAGAGTTGCTTTGCGGTCAAGGTTAGTTAGTCTATCCGGATTTGAACGGGAGATTGACACATGAAAGCCATTCGCGCGCATTCCTTTGGAGGATCGGACGTTTTGCAACTGGACGATGTCGACGATCCCGTTCCCGGTCCGGGCGAGGTCGTGGTCGACGTGCGCGCCGCTGGGGTCAATCCCGCCGATACCTATATGCGCAACGGCACATACGCGATCGTCCCGGACTTACCCTATGTGCCCGGAGGCGATGCGGGGGGTGTCATATCGGCGGTCGGCGCGGGCGTGTCTGGATTCGCTGTCGGGGACAGGGTCTTTGTCGGTACTGCGATGAGTTTCGATCTGACGGGATGTTACGCCGAGAAGGTCCGGCGCACGGCGAGCGAGGTGCTGCGATTGCCGGACGGCGTCGGCTTTGCCGAGGCGGCGGCATTCGGCGTTTCTTATGCAACGGCGCACTATGCGTTGTTTGCGCGTGGCGGCGCGCGCGCCGGTGAAACCGTCTTCATTCACGGCGCCAGCGGTTCGGTCGGGACATCGGCCATTCAACTGGCCAAACGCGCCGGACTGACGGTGATCGGCAGCGGCGGCACCGCGCGCGGCCTCGACCTGATCAGGGCGGAGGGCGCCGATCATGCCGTTGACCACACGAACGGGAGCTACCTTGCCGAAGTGACGGATCTCACGGCAGGAAAGGGACCGGACCTCATTCTTGAAATGCTGGCCAATGTCAATCTCGCCGCCGATATGGATGTGGCGGCGAAGTATGGTCGGATCATCATCATCGGCAATCGCGGTGACATCACGATTACGCCCCGCGTGGCGATGATGAAGGAACTGGACATTCGCGGGATCGCCCTTTGGAATGCGACACGCGAACAGATGGCGCCGATCATGGAGGACATTCTGGCCGGTGTTGCGGAAGGAGCGCTTCGGCCCATCATCGGGCGCGAGATGCCATTGTCCGAGGCCTCTGCGGCTCACGAAGCGGTGCTTGAGCCGGGAGCCTACGGCAAAATCGTGCTGGTAACCTGAGGAACCATTCCCCCGCGGACGATTTTGTCAAAGCGCGCCGAGTTCGGTCAGGATCGTCCAGGATCGCAGGATGAAGCTGGATTGAAACTGGTGTTTGCCGTCATGCAGGCAGATATCGAAGATCTTCTTGCCCTGGTCGGCGCGCCGGCGCCGGCAATCAAGTCCGTCGACGTTCAGAACTTCGTCTGTAGACGTATAGCCGCCGTCCTCGATCAAAAGCGCCGCAGCCTTCCAGACATCGCCCTGGTGAGTGTCGGCAATCGGGCGGCCTGTCAGCGGCACGATCCGATCCCGTATACCGTGATAATGAAACAGATTGACCGGAGCGCCGGGGCAACGCTGCGGCATCGGTTGCCAGAATGTGCCGGCCATCGGCACAAAGCCGGCAAACAGGTCGGGCCGGTCGCAAGCCAGGTTCCAAACCATCATGCCACCTGCGGAAAACCCGGCCACCAGCAGCCGGTCGCGATCGATCGGGAAACGGCTGCTGACGTCGTTGACCAGGGCTTCGAAATAGGCCAGTTCGTCCACGTGCGGGTCGACGCTTTGCTTGGGCGCACCGGGGATCGACCAGTCGTCTCCATGCGACTGCGCCGCAATGAAGGCAACACCCAGCGTGTTCGCCGCCTGCAGCAGGCCTTTGTGTTTCATGACCCGGGCGGCTTTGCCGCGATAGCCGTGCACATAGACAATTGCGCCGACTTTTTCGCCGTCCGTCACTCTTTCTGGAAGCGTGACGCGGTAGCTGCGCTTGCCGATTTCGCAGTCGGTCTGCGCACCGCAGGCAAAAGCCGGGTAAGGGAACGCCAGCAGCATCATGGCCACAAGAATCCGTTTCATGATCTCACCCGTACTGTCGAACCATGCTCAGTTCGCCATTTTGATCACAGATATACGACCCTTTGCGGTGATCGGATGTCACGATTTGGGGATCTTGGCGTAAGGGGCAGTGGTCAGTCCGATGTCACCTTGAAATGCAATTCGGTGGGCTGGCCCGCATCGCCGTTGATCGGCATGAGATCCTGCGGACAGGCTGAAAGCACCGCAATGCAGGGTAATCGCGCGCAAAAGGTCAGGCTGTCGCCCGGTTTTGAAACTGTCGGCAGCCAACTGATCGAACCGTCCTTAGCCACCGGTATGTTCATCCAGAGATTGAATGGCGCGGGGATTGCCGGTGCGCGCAGGCCGATTGCGATCAGCGCCATGCGCAGATTATCCGTGCAATTGTCGTGATAGTCGGTGCAGCCGAGTTGCCGGTAGCGGTGGTGGTCGCAGGCCGCGATTGCCGTATCATGGACCCCGGGGGAGGTATCCTCCTCAAAGTCCAGGATCACCCGGCGCCGGTTGGTTACGAGGCCGCATCCGGCCTTTGGATAGATCGTTTCGAGCGCGGTGTGAACATGTTCCATCGAAAGATGTTCGTCGAGATCCTCCGCGTTGAATGCCCAGAAGTCGCAGACCTGGGTCCCATGGGTGTTGATGATTGCAAGCTTTTGTCCTTCGGCAAGACGCACGGCAACCCCGCACCGGGGCGGAACCCGGAATGTCTCGTCCTCGTTCGGTGTTCCATCAGCCGAAATCGCGCTTTGCAGGCTTGCATTGCTGCCGTCCGGTGTACCCGGGTCGAACGCTCTGATCATGCCACGTCCTCAACATTCTGATTTTGTCCAGAACCCGCCATAAGGCTCTCGCCGAGCTTGCGGGCGCCTCCGAGATCGACCTTGCCCGTGCCCAGAAGGGGGATGGCATCAACCGGCAGCACCAGTTTCGGGACCATGATCTCGGCAACACCCTTCGATTTGGCGAAGCGGGACAGTTCCTTCGCATCGGTTTCTTCGCTCTCCGACAGGAGAACGACCTGTTCGCCCTTCTTGTCATGTGGCAGCGCAACCGCGCAGGTCGCAACCTCCGGCCACAATTCGCCGGCAAGCGCTTCCACGGCGGCAAGGGAGACCATTTCACCGCCTATTTTAGCGAACCGTTTGGCCCGGCCGTTTATGGTTATGAACCCGCGCTCGTCCATGGTGACGATATCGCCCGTATCGTGCCAGCCCTCATGCGGCGGTTCAATGACGTTCGGATTGTCGACCTTCAGATAACCGAGCATGACGTTGGGGCCGCTGACATGCAGGCGACCGCCCTCGTCGACTCCGGGGATCGTTTCCAGCCGCGCTTCCATGCCCGGCAGCAGCCGCCCGGCGCTTCCCGGTTTGTTGGCCATCGGTGTGTTGATGGCCAGCACCGGCGCGGTTTCCGTTGTGCCGTAGCCTTCGAGAATCCGAAGTCCGAATTTCTCGTTCCAGTTCTTGCGGGTTTCCGGGCGGACCCGTTCGGCGCCGGCGAATACGTAGCGCAGCGAATAGAAGTCATAAGCATTGGCCATGCGCGCATATCCCGACAGGAATGTGTCGGTACCGAACAGGATCGTGGCGTTCGTGTCGTAGGCGATTTCCGGAACGATCCGGTAGTGCAGCGGGGAGGGGTAAAGGAAGATCTTGACCCCGGAGAGAACCGGCAGCAGCGTGCCGGCTGTCAGGCCGAAGGAATGGAACATCGGCAAGGCATTGAGCACCGTATCATTGGTGGAAAAATCGATCACCGACGTCACCTGATAGCGGTTGGCCTGGATGTTTGCGTGGCTGAGGGCCACACCTTTCGGCAATCCTTCCGAGCCGGATGTGAACAGGGTTACGGCCTCGTTGTCCGGTATCACCTGATGGCCTCCCGAAAGCCAGAGGCCGATCCTGGGGAACCACGCCTTGGCCGCGGCGACAATTTTGTCGATGCCAGACATGCCGTCGCGGACGTCTTCAAGATAAACAATATCCGCCGATGCGCCGATCGCCTCGATCAGCGGTTCCAGCTTGCCGCGCTCCACGAACCGGCGCGAGGTGATGACGGTTTTGACGTGTGCGGCGGTCAGAGCGGCCTGCAGGCCGGCATTGCCGGCGGTAAAGTTGAGCATGGCCGGAACCCGGCCGATGGCGTGACATGCAAAGAAAGTGACCACGGCCGCGGCCGAATTGGGAAGCAGCAGACCCAACCGTTCGTCGGGCTTCGACAGGGCGGCCAGTTTGCTTCCGACCGCGAAAGCGCCGGTGAGAATGCGGCGATAACCGATTGGATTGCGTTCGATATCCTCAATGACCGGAGTCTTGCCGTACGTGTTGCTGGCATCGATCAGGGCGTCGAAAAGGGTTTTATCCATCGGGCTGGTGTCGAACACCATCTCGGTCATGACCGTGTGCAGGCTGACCGCGGCGGCGGCGCGCTTGGCGCGTCCGATCAGGTGGTCCGGCACGTCGATTGCCTGTTTCGGCAGAACGGTCAGGGTGATTTTCGGAAACCAGCGCAACGGCAGTTTGCCGCCAAGACGGGAAAACTTGGAAAACTGCGCACCCTCGATGCGGATCGGGATCAGCGGCGCTTCCGCCTTGGCGGCAATCATGGCCGGGCCGTCATAGATTTTCATCAGTGCACCGGTCGTCGTGATCCGCCCCTCGGGAAAGATGATAAGTCGGCGTCCCTCGTCCTTGACGACACGAACCATGCGTCGGACCGTGTAAGGACTGGTCGGATCAACCGGTATCAGATCGAAGAACAGGAAGGCAGGTTTGACCCACCAGCGCTGGGCAATGTGGGAATTGATGGCAAAGGCCGGGCGACCGGGCAGCAGGCAACCGAGGAGAACGGCATCGAGGAACGATGTGTGGTTGGCGATGACCACGGCGGGTTCGTCTCCCTTGCCGTAGGCCTTGAGGTTGACGACCCGGGTGCGGAAAAGCGCCCTGAGAATGGTTGCTCCGATCGACTTGACGACTTCCTCGGGAACGAGGCGAAAAACGTAAATCGCGACGCCGATATTGATGATGCCGAAAAGTATCAGCAGGGCCTCGAACGAGATATCCGCGCCAAGCGCCAGGGTCACGAGAACGGAAATGAGCACCATGACGGCGGCGTTCAGAATATTGCTGCCGGCGATTGTGCGTGACCGGGCATCATGATCCGCCGACGCCTGCAGGATGGCGTAGAGCGGCACCGTGAAGACGCCTCCGAAAGCGGCAATTGCGATCATATCGAAAACCACCCGGGCACCGGCCCATGAAGATGCAAAGGCGATCGGATCCACTGCGATGCCTGAGGTCGTGCTCTGCATGGAAAACGCTTCAAGCGCGAAGGCAAGATCGACAAGGAAGATCGCCATGCCGAGTGCGCCAAGCGGAACATGACGCGCGGAAATCTCGCCGTCCAACAACTTTGAAATCAGAAAAGTGCCAAGCCCTATGCCGATCACAAACGATCCGATCAGAGCATTCGCCGTATCCGCGGAGACGCCCAGCTGATCGCGTGCGACGTTGGGAAGAACGGAGATGACGACAAGGCCGATGGCCCAGAACCAGGCAATGCCGATTGCCGAGCGGGTCAGGCGACTGTTTTGCCAAACCTGTTTGACGGCGACGATGGAGGTGGTCAGCGGATTGAATGTGGCGTCCCGATCATGTTCCCCAACTGCGATCGGAGGGATCACCGGCAACAGCCTTGAAACAAGATAGCTGACGACCGCCAGCGTCGCCAAAAGACCGATCAGGATCCCCAGTTGATCGTTGCCGCCGAGGTAGCCGCCGGCAACAAGCCCGAGAAGAATTGCGACGAAGGTGGAGCTCTCAAACAGGGCATTGGCATCGACCAACTGATCCTCACTCAGCATCTGTGGCAGGATTGCGTATTTCGCGGGACCGAAAAAGGTCGACTGCGTGGAATAGGCAAAGAGGCAGAACAGCATCAGCGGGGCCGACATCAGGTAAAAGGCCAGACCGGCAATCAGTGCAAGCGGGATTTCGGTCAGACGCGTGGCCCTGACGATCCGCGCTTTGTCGAACCGGTCCGACAATTCACCGGCTATGCCGGAAAACAGAAGAAATGGAAGAATGTAGACCGTGGCTCCAATCATCAGGGCAAGATCTGCAGAGAACCCGCCAAGTGTCATGCCCTTGAAGGCGACCAGAAATGTAAAGGCGCTCTTAAGGGCATTATCGGTGAAGGCTCCGATCCACTGGGTCAGGAACAGCGGCAGGAACGTCTTGTCCTGGAACAGGGTTGAATGTGACGCGGGCATTTTGGAAGCCCCTCCTGGTGTTTGAGGCCGGCGCTTGCTCACGCCGGCGAAATTCAGGTTCATCGAGAAGCGTCAGCCCGCCGGTGTCGGCCGTGGTTCGCCGATCCGCATGCACCGTATGAAAGTAACGATCAAAGAGATGCACATAATGGGTTGAAACCAGTAAAAGACCGGTGAAAGGCTTTCAGTCAGGCAGATCAGAAAACCGAGCATACCGAAGACGATCGCCCGCCCGCAAGCCGTCATTGGTCCGGCCGAACAAGGTGGCGGTGTCAAACCCGTTTGATTTCTCATTGCAAGCTCGACCAGCCAGACGAGCCCGACGATGGCGACCATCCAGTAGCCGGTAAAAGGCTGGACCAGCATGAGCGGCAGGATCAATAGAGTGTCGCCTGCAAGCGTCGCGGCTTTCGTGACGCCGGATGACCGGGGCTTGGTCCTGGCCAGGTCATCTGATAGCTGTTCGGCAATGACCGAGGATGCGGCGCGGACCAGAAAGGCGATTGGATAAAGACCGTAGAGCAGGGCTTGTCCGTCCGTCATCCACAGGGCAACGCAAAGCCCGAGGGAAAACGCAACGCCAATCGCCGGGGCAAGGAGGCTCGAGCAACGCAAGCGGATCAGCAATCCGGAGACTGGACGCAAGGCGTTTTCGATCCGGAGACCGGGGCGGGGAGAGGATCGATTGAACAGGTTCATGACCGGATACCGAACGGCGGGATTTTGCGGAGCAAGAAAGAATTCATGGATATCTTCATGATAATGAACGGTGTGCATTATTGATATGGTGAGGTGCACCGCCAGTTCAAGAATATTTTGGACACTGTCCAATAATTCTGGTTAAGGAACCGAAGTGACGCGCAAAACCGAATTGTCCCATGAGGATCTGACCGCCCGCGCAATCGACGAGGCCGAGCGCCTGGTCCGCCTGGGCGGACGGCAGGCCCTGTCCATGCGTCTGATTGCCAAGGCGGCTTCGTGCGCATCTGGAACGCTATACAATGTCATTGGCGATCTGGACGATATCATCTTGCATTTGAATGCGAGGACGACGATCAAGTTGGCCGAACATCTGGAGATGGCGGCTGCCAGCAGCAACCCCGTTGAACGCATTGTCGCAATGGCGCACGCTTACGTCGAGATAGGGGAGGCGAATGCGCAGCTCTGGTCGTTGCTGTTTGAGTTTCGCCTGCCTGAGGGCCGTGAACTGCCCGAGCGATATCGGAAAATCCTGGCGCGGCCGATCGAAACGGTTCATGCCGCGTCCCGTGACGCGTTTCGCTCTGATACCGAATGCGCGGACTTCGTCGCCAGGATCTGGGTCGCGCTGCATGGCGTTGTTGCGCTTTCCATCACCGACAAACTCTCGGTCCTGATTGACGGAACCAGCGATCGGTTTGTTGACGACCTCGTCGCCATGCACTTGCGGGCGGCGGATATTGATCCAGGGCGTTGAAGCGAAAGGCGGGGTCAGTCCATTCGACCGGGCTCGGTGGTGAAACCTCGCGCACCGGCCCCACACCGAGCCCGGAGCGCTTAACTATACGTTAAACATTCGATTGTTCCGATTTTGCCGACCGTCTAGGTTCCAAATTGCTGCGATCCGGGCGCAAACCCGGCTGGTTACGCTGCAAAGGGCCGGCAAGTGAGTGTGAGTAAACCATCATCTGGCAAACGTATCGCGTCCGGCCTCCTGGCATTCGGGTTCGCGTTCACGACCGTCTTGCCGCCGGCTTTCGCCGATCCCAGCGGCGGCCGCATCATCAGCGGCCACGGTGCGATTTCCCAGTCTCCGGGTTCATCGGTCATCAACCAGGCGACCGATCGGCTGATTATCGAATGGGACAGTTTCGATACGTCCAGCGGTCAATCCGTACGGTTCAACCAGCCATCCTCGACGGCATCGGTTCTCAACCGGGTTCTTTCGAACCAGGCGACCGTCTTTGACGGTTCGCTCTTTGCCAACGGCAATGTCGTTATCGTCAACGGGTCGGGGATTCACTTCGGCCCCAACTCCCGCATCGATGTCGGCAGCCTGATTGCCTCGACGGCGGATATTTCGAACAGCAATTTCCTCAACAACCGGCTGATATTTGATCGCCCTGGACAGCCTGACGCCTCCGTCACCAATGCCGGCAACATCACGGTGCGCGACACGGGGCTTGCGGCGCTGGTCGCCCCGGGAGTTGAGAATTCCGGCCTCATTCAGGCCAATCTCGGGACCGTGATTCTCGCGGCCGGTGAAGCGCATACGATCGATTTCAACGGTGACGGGCTCATGTCCTTCACCATAACCAAACCGACGAAGGCAGTCCCGAAGCGCCGCGACGGCTCCGCGCTGAACGCCCTTGTCTCCAACTCAGGCACAGTCGAGGCCAACGGCGGAACGGTCGTCATGGCGGCCCGTCAGGCCTCGCGCGTTCTCGACAATGCAATAAACA